>Ga0206925_1122_pt1 | contig 15358 bp, 23 predicted proteins | sample Alteio_BWOrgHeat_62_FD_152944 | JGI IMG/M metagenome (GOLD analysis project Ga0206925, IMG submission 152944) | Enriched cells from forest soil in Barre Woods Harvard Forest LTER site, Petersham, Massachusetts, United States -... | ecosystem: Environmental > Terrestrial > Soil > Temperate forest >...
TTACGCTGGCCAACTTTCTTTCTGCGCAGACAGCCGAAGCGAGGGTGCTTGCCGCACCCGACTCGCGCCAGGGTGTTGCGAATGGCATCATCGTCGAGCTAATCGTTCCAAACGAAGGCTTCTGGGGCGTGGATTTGCAGGTCAACAAAGCTATCGTCGAGCTGCAAAATCTCGAAAAGGCGCTGCAATCCGAGGACATCGACCTTCACCTTGTGCGGGAGTACCGCAACGCGGTGGATTACATCCGTACGACTACAGAAACGGTTCAGCGACTGAGAAAGCGTCACTCTCCAGGGTCGGATGACGGCGAACTGCTCGCCATTCTGGCTACTGACCGGATTCGGCGTGCAATCAATCTCTGCTTGGAATTGTCCGCTGACCTTGATGCTGCCCTCGTGCGACAGGAATCCAACAGCGTCAATGAACTCCAGCAAGCGCTCCAACATCTCCAGCAGCGGCTTAGACAAGGCAGCAAGCTCCAGACGAATGTTCGGTTGACTTGAGAGCTGGAGGGAGTCGATTTCGGCGTAGGGCGATTTTCTAAATGCTCGTGTGTCAGCGAATGCCCTACCACCATCCTGTGTTTCGTATTCAGATATAATTGGCGCGAGGAGACGAAACATGGCACAAAAAATCATCGATATCGTTGGGGCTTCCAAAGAGAGCTTCGCCAAGGCAGCCGCAAATGCTGTGGGCGAGGCGGCCAAAACGGTTCGCGGTATGAGGTGGGCGCGAGTTGCGGATTTCGAAATGCAACTGGATGGGAAGAAAATCACCGAGTAACGAGTGACGACCCGAATCTATTTTGACATCGAACGAAAATAGAAGAATCTTGTTCGACTATCAGGCGGCGGTTTCCAGTTCCGTAAAATGAGTCTGCGGCACTTGTGCAATAACTTTTGATTGAATTACCGCCGCTTCCCTCACAAGTCGGCACACGGAAGCTCGCGAGATGCGGTGTTTCTTCGCAACCATTGTTAATGACATCCCCGATTTTCGGTCAGCCACAACCTGCTCTCTGTCGATATTCAGCGGCACTCGACCGATTCTTCTTCCTTCCAGCTTCGCACGACGCATTCCAGCTTTTACCCGCTCGACAATCAGCGAACGTTCAAGTTCTGCAATCGCTCCGACGATAACGACCATCGCTCGACCAAGCGGCCCGCTCGTGTCAATGTTTTCTCGCAGGGAAATAAACTCAACGCCAAGGTGATGCAGCTCGTCGAGCACTTCCAGGAAATGACGAACATTTCGTGCGATGCGGTCAAAAGCCGCGACCAGGACGACATCGAACCGATGCCGCCGAGCATCTGACATCAGGCGGTCAAGTCCAGGTCGCTTCGATTTCGCTCCAGAGATTACGTCCGTGTATTCCCCAACGATTTCGAATCCACGCTGTTTAGCCAGCTCGCGCAGGTCGCAGAGTTGAGTTTCGGGGTGTTGGTCCGATGTGCTCACCCGACTATAGAGCGCTACTTTCTTCACTTCAGCTCCTTTCTCCGGCGTGTTATTTGTTAGTTAGCGAATAATTTCCGGTTATCTCGATGCCGGTGAAATTCCGAATTCGGATTTAGCTGCTTCCACTAGCGCCACTTTTAGGTCTCCTAGAGCATCCGCTTTGCCGCGGTAGTTCGCACTTATCGTGAGAAATTCGCTGTCGTAATACTTCTCCAGCGCAGAGGTCGCCGGTTCGTTCAAAAAAATGAGGGCAAGGCCGACACTACTGCGAAGCCCGCGGTCAATGACCGCCAGCTGTTTTTGTAGTGGCTCATTCGCTGCCGCGTGTTCAAGCGCGCTCATCGAGGTCGTGGTCAACTTCTGTTGCTCGTCCAACACATCAAATTTTTCGTCCATTCGCTGAATGATTGTCGCGTACACATCTCGCTTCTGATTCATCAGCCATTGTGTCCGCCACACATCCGAGGAAAAATCCGATTTAATTCTCTCCGTTTCTCGCGTCACTGCTCGCACATTTTCAAGTATGTTGTCTATATCCTCTTTTGTAGCCAAACGTTTCCCGGCCTCCTCAGCGCGTGCCTTAGCGTATGCTTCATCAAGTAACTTAGGCCACTCCTCACGAAACAAGTCTCGCTTTCCTTTCTCAGAATAATATCCACTAAACCAAGCAACTAGCGTGCCGCCGAGAACTGCACCCAGGAGAGTAAAAAGGAACTTCATGGATTCCAGGAACATTTGTTCCTCCTCTGGTGCTATAGGATGCCTGCTTTCCATTCGACCGATTACTAATGCATCCCAACTTAAAGCGTTTGGCTGGTTTCGCCGCGACGTGTCTGGCTCCGGAATGATTTGCCGCAGACCGCTTCGCCTTTGCGCCAAAGATTAGTCGGTATACTCACGTACGATTTCGACCCCACGCTGCTTAGCCAGTTCGCGCAAATCGAGCAGTTGAGTCTCAAGGTGCTGGTCTCTGTGCTCACGCGGCAATAAAGTGCTGCTCGCTTAATCTGACTCATTTCTCTTTCCGCTTACTCCGTCCATTCTTGATTCCCGGCAGTTCCTTTCGTACGCGGCTGATGTCCTTCTCCGTCCAGAGGCGAACCCGCACGCTGCCGATACTCTGTAGCTTCGGCGCGGATATCTTCTTTGCCGCGATATAGCGCTGCAGGCTGATTAGGCTGATACCTAGCTTTCGTGCAGCTCCACGGGTTGAAACGCCGCTCATCTGACATATACCTATATCAGAATGGAGCTAGCTTGTCAATAAGGTCTGGCGCATTGACTTGCCCGTGGGGGCGACCTAACATGCGGCGCCAGTGACCGATTCCGCAGGCTGCGGGGGTTAGAGCCAAGGTTCGGGTGGGTATGAAACACTACCGCCAAGCGATTTTATCAGCAGGCGGTCTAGCTCGTTTATTTCGCATCTCCAATCCGCCACTTTCCGGGGATAGGATTGTCCTTTGGCACGGTGACGGAGCGCTCAGGGCTGATTGTTTTATTCAACAGGTTGATGACTGGTATCGAGTCTCTCTTAATGTTCTAACGATGAAAGACGGCGAACCACTGTCGGGGAAAATGGACCTACAGGACGAGGTCCATCCCGCCGCCCTGTTGTGCTTCGGCATCTACTGGCAGTTTTTTAGACCGCTCTGACTGCTAGACAACCCCCTTGAAAGGCCATGCGCGGATTCCACTCGGGACGACTTAGCAGTTTTCAGTTTGACTTTGAATCACTTGGCGAGTACGTTGCGAGTGCGAGACGTCCCCCTTGTGAAGCAGAAACTCCCGAAGTAAGTGAAGGAGTAACCCTACAAGTTTTCCCAAGGGGGCTTTATGCCGAGGGAATCTAAACGAACCCCGTTCCATGCAACTGATGGAAGGGTGTATCACGACAACGCCAGTTCGGCATCTAGTTAGGCGTTCTTGAGGTTCGACGCAGTTTGAGAGTCCGCCCACATACGGAAGCCGCCGAGGAAGGCGTTTTGGTTGTTACCAAGTCGTGTCCCGGGCGGCAGCTTCTTTAGTTTCTTGATATTTCCGCCTCCCAAGACGACATAATCGGCCTCGAGAGCGGTCTTTAGTTTCTCTGCTATTTTTGCCACCTGCCGACGCCACTTTTTCTTTCCCAACCGTTTCAAGCCACGCAGCCCAAGATAGTCCTCGTAGGTTTTCCCTTTCTTATAGGCTAGATGCGCCAGTTCCATTGGCTCCAGAGTTCCATCCACAATCATTGCCGACCCGAGGCCAGTGCCAAGCCCGAGAAAAAGCATGCGGCCCCCCTTATAGCTGCCAAGCGCCTGCATGGCGGCATCATTGATGACCTTTACTGGACATCCAAATGCCTCGCGGAAGTTAAATTTCATCCAACCGCCTCCGAGATTATGCGGTTCACGAAGAGGATGGCCGTTGATTACAGGACCGGGGTATCCCAATGACACACGGTTGAAAATCCAATTTTTGGCGCAATTTTTAACTTCGCGAACCATTTTGCTGGCCGTCATCGATGGACCCGAGGCAATCTTGCGAGAGTCTTTCTGCCCAGTTGCTAGCAGTTTGATATTTGTGCCGCCTACGTCGATGACGAGGACTCTTGGAGATTTTCCCGTTTGAATTTTTTCCATAAGTGTCGCTCCCCTGTATGCGCGAAGCTATTATTGCGCCCCCTCGTACACCGTCTGTCCGGTATCCGCGTTGAGTCTGCGGTGCCTTCGTGCTGAAAACGGATAGGAATGAAGGAAAACGAGAAAACACCGGAAATCGATTCAAAAATGGTTTCAGCTTCGTAGCATGGGTTGGCCGCTGAGCTGACAAGAGTTCGCTTTCGGCGGCACGACGATGGGTTTTATCCCTCTCAGTGGCGGTCATCGCGCTTTGGTTGCGGTCGGCTTCGTTGCCACTCGTTAATTTCGTTTCGTAACTCACTTTTTCTCGTTTCGTTCGTTTCCGTGGCCAGTTGTCGCTCAAGTTCCGCTATTCGCCCAGCAGCAAAATCTGGCCGTCCTGATGATTTCTTCGGTTTTTCAAATCGCATCGTCATAACTCCTCTTTCAATAGTGTCTCAACGATGATGGCTTTTACCGAGGTGACATCCGACCGTCGTGCATCGCGAAGACCGGAAATCAAATGCTAACGCTTGACTATCCCAGCCCAGAAGCACATCGTTAAGTCCTCCACGAACCTCTCTGTGTGAGGTGCTTCATGAATTCGAACTATGAAATTTTCAGACAACGTTCTGACGGGTCTTTTGTTCGGATTGAGGGTGTCAAAAGCATTGACCAAGCAAAGGCGGATTTGAAGAAATTAGTTTCAGGCGAACCAGGCGACTATCGTCTCTGGGATTCGTTTGCCCACAAGTTCGTTGACCCTCGCAACCGTTGAGGCAGCCAATGAATAAGGGGGGCAAAACGAGTTTCTGTCAGAGGCGTGCCGATGGGAGAGAACGAACTATCAAGCGCGAACCTGAAGCATTTCTGTCAGGCCGTATCGCGTAACGACGAGCCATGCCCTCATCCCTCAACGATTCGCTGTTCGAGATGCGGTCGGTGGTTCTGCGATACGCACATTGAGGATGACGAATGGCATTCATGTGCATTGCCGCACGGAGACGAGGGCGGCGAGGCGTAGGACCCCACGAATCTGGTTCAAAGGTGAACGGCCTTGTTCACAAACAGGTGACCTCGGCGCGACTCGGAGGCTACTTGCGTTCTTTTCGTTTCCACCGCTTTAACAGCGGCCACCTTCCGGTCCAAATGCGGTTCAACGCGTAGGCTACCTGAATGCAGTTCACAAAGGTGTCCGCTTGCGGCACCGCAACTTGGACAAGGAACAGACGACAGTTGTTTTGGCGTCAGGTGCGTCATTCGCATGCAGACATTCTGGGATGATAGCGTCCCGTAAACCTGTTCCATTTGGAACAGTAGAAATCCAACCTTTACCGCTCGCTTTCCGTAAGCGGAGTACCGTTAGCGCCCCACGGTTGCACTCTCGCAACTAAATCTCTATGGAGTTGCGCTCTTTCTTGATAACAAGCGGCAACCAACCGCCATTTTCGTCGTTCATGGTCGGCAAGATTGCGTGCGATGTCATCAAGATGTTGCGCAGCGTCATCCCACCATTGTGCATTGCCTTGAACGAACGAGACTACTTCTCTAAGCAGTGTTTCCATTACCGTCTCCAGCGGAACCTGCTCGAAAGAAAGTTTCAATTTGGGCATTAGACGCTCCTGCAAATCCCCTAGACGCTAACAGGTCAGAATTCATACGGGGAGACTCTTTTGGCAATCGAACTATTGGTTTGGCCCGGACTTAGCTGCGCGGTTAGGTTTGCATAGCGGACGTGTCAGATTCGTTATTTCTATGTCAGGATAGCTTTACTTGTACGTCTTATAGGAGGCCGTTGCAGCCAAACCTATCGAGATTGGCGACTGACGCGAATAGTACCGATTCTCCAGTATCTATTCGCGCTTTCATCTGTCATAGGGCACACGCGAGCACCAACTGAGAGAAAATCCAAAATAGCCGTATGAGGACGACTGGCGGGATAGCTCCCATTGGCACTCCCGCCCCACTCTGGAATAGATTGTGTTTTTCTACTCCGCCGCTTTTAACATCCTTTGGACCACGTAATCGAGTCCTCTGTCGGTGCTGATTGCAGCTCGGTCCGCCAACACTGGCGAGTGTTCGTGTATTTCTCGGAATCCAATCCCATGCCAGACGGGCAGTATGACCTTCCTCCCGTTTACTTCACGAGTCGCCAAGTCATCCAATTCTTCCTGCGGCCAGCGTTTTTCTAAAAAGTGACTGCTGATAATCACGATACCAAATCTTGAGTGGGCGAGCCCGTAGTCAGTCGATTCACGCAAGTTGCTACCTTGTTTCAAGGAATAATCTATATACCAAGCCATTAGCCCTCTGGAATTCAAACGCTCGGCCAATGGTCTGGCAATTTCCTCCTTATCCTCGTTTACGTGAGCAATAAAAAAGTCCCATTGTTTGGTTTTTTCTGTTGGATTCGGGCTCTCCATTTCGTGTGTATTTTCCACGGTGCCACTTCGGTTGCCATACCGCGAACGGTGTAGCGCTCGAAAGTTTTTGCTTTGTCTGAAGTAGCAATGGCGCAGAGCCCGACCACCTCGGGTCCCGATTACAGTAAAACATGTACGCTTGCGAAACCATCCTGATAGCGCTGTATTGTCTGTCGCAGCCCCGGCAGATATGGTGGTGCGATGGAACGCCAGTATGACCTGTTCGAGCATCTCTCCGGTGGAGATGTGCTGTGGCGGATGACCGTCACAGGCCACGAGAATGCAATCCAGCAATTAAAGCAGCTAGCGGCTACAACGTCCAATGAGGTTCGCGTAGTTCATTTGCCAACGCAGGCCGTCATCGCTGTGATGAATCGAGCAAGCGCCTCCTCATGACCATCGTGCCTCCTACGGACTTGAGGTCGGAGAATCGCAGACGCAGTAAGCGTGTCAAACTTCGCATTCCGGTGGTGGTCCGATTCCAGACTACCGACAAGCATTCCGTATCAGAAAAGACGCACACCATAATTGTGAATGACCACGGAGCGCTTATACTTCTCGCGGCCCCCGTAGAGATTCAGCAGATTATCCGCCTAGAAAATCAAGCCTCGCGGGAGGAATTGCTCTGCCGAGTCACCACCTTAGGTCCCAGCTTCATGGGTAAGACGCAGGTTGCGGTTGAATTTGTTATGCCGACCCCCGGCTTCTGGGACAACCGACTTTAATTTGGGAAAACTTAGGTTTTCGGACGAAGGGAAAGCGCAAAACAGAATTCCGAATTAATAATTCCACCGCCGCAAGACCAGTATCGTTCGAAAAACAAGCTGAATAACCAGCATCAGCAGCGTGTCGCGCACTGCGTGGAGGTGGTTGTGCATGTCCGCGTGGACGGGCTACTCGGCGGGTCTGGGGAATGCCCAGAGGGGTGCCGTCCGTAGGCGCGGACGGTTCGGTTGCCGGTCGTAGCCCGCAAATCTGTGCAGCGCAATTCAGAAACCACAATCTCGCGGGCACCGCAATCTGCTACAAGTACGCCAGATATGCTGCGAGTGGACGACTACCTGCGGACTGAAAACTTGCGCTCATGGCAAAGGGGTTTCCCAGAGTGCGCAAAATAATGCACGAACACCAGCCTAGAGAAAATCCAAAGGAGCCGCATGGAAGAATGCCGGAGAAATTCGTTCCGGTATGTTTGCTTTCAAGGGAGGACCGGTCAGCCTCTGAGTACTAAGACTTCCGGCACGTTCCGAAAAGCCCATTGGTTTAGGGTTTTCACTGACTCTTCTCGGCTGACTTGGTAGCTTTCAATGAGGGCACCAATGCCCAAAAGGCTGGCGTGACTTTCGCCAGTTTCCTCTACTCGAACCGCTCGCGCCTTACCGCTGATATTTGCCTGAGCGGCTCCCGTGATTTCAATCGGAAGAGTAATTGAAAACTCGAACTGGGTTCCTACCGTGAATTTCTGCGCGACATTGAAATAGAACCCGTGAGTTGAAATATTTCGTGTCTCCACCAAGATTGTCCGTAGCGGACCAATGTCGGGCGCAATCCTAATTTCGATGGGAAGGGCTAAATTGTATCGGGAAGCTGCACGACGCTCTTTCACTTTGTCTTGGCGATTAGGCTAGCGGATTCACATCGGTCGGTCACGATGATTGCACCGTGCGGTTTCCAGAGCATCTAACCGTCGTAGACAGCCAAAATTTCGGTGCTATCGGTACAGCGATTCCGAGAGATGGGAACTGCCGGGATAGCTCCCATTGGCACTCCCGCCAGTCGTGCGAGTCGGGGAGCGCTATACAGGAAGCATACGTGCTGTCAATGCCCTCCACAAACAGCGCTAGTACGGAAGACGGGAGAGTCGGCGGACGAAATTACTCAGTACAAATTCTTGAAGTACTAACAAGACCATAGGACGAAGCCTTTAACTCGCTGATTTGATTGAGGGCTTCGCTGCAATGGGGTGGCAAGCGAGATGCTTTATGTCACTCTGAAATGATTCTCCACGACTCAAACTCGTTCCGCAAAGGGCACGAAACAGAGCCTACCTACGATATTTTCAAACGACGTGATAATCATTATCCCTACTGGATTACAGCTGCTGCGACCCTGGAGGAAGCTAGGAAACGCGTAACCGGCTATGCTCTTATCGTGGCGGGAGAGTATTTTATTTACTCGCAGGGAGAAGGGATTATCCTTGAGTGCGTCACCCCGGAAAAAGAAGAACTCCGAACCACCCGACCCATCTGGTTGTGGCCGCACTCTTGGAGTCACATGCAGCACCGGAAAGTTGCGTAGGGCAGAGTTGCGTTCGAGCTAAACACCCGATGGTGTGAGTGAATCTCTGACTTAACGATTTGGCATGCCTATCGGCCCAGCGGTCGCCCTTCTCGTACTCCTAATCTTGCTGGTTCTTCTCGCAGCGTGCCATTTCTTCCAAGGGCGACGCCACAAGGACCACGCTAGTCGAAGGGGTCCAGACGATTAGCGCCCATCAGCCGAAAAAATCCAACCGCCCACTGCTTTTTTGCCAACGCAATGCCGCGAGCGACGCGGATAGCAGGGCGGCGCGAGCTGAACCCAACTGACAATCACCGGCAGTGCGTTGGTGCGTTAGCTGGACTTCACGCGCCTATAGAGTTTCGCGCCTCCCACCACGAGCAATCCAACGGCAAATAGCACTACTGTGTTAATCGTTCCCATTACGAGCGTGAATCGGACAAACCTCGGGGCACAGTGGGCAGGCATAGAACGCCAGTCGGTTATTCACTCCGCCATAAGGCCAATAGTAGATTGCGGCAGTAAAGTAGCTGACAAAAGCCATGAGCAACGCAATCTTTTTCACGCTCCGAAGAGAGTAACTCTTTTTGCGAAACTGGCGTCCCGTTCATTTTGTTTTGAACCATTGAACTGCGCCTAGTGCACGTTCCTTCGTGCGCCGCATAGCTCCGCGCCGCTACCAATTCACATTCCGTAATTTTGGCGCGCAGCGCCTTGCTGATTGCTGGAGATAATTTTCTAGTTGCTCGCGTATCGGGAGTTTGTGGACACTTGATTCAAACCGTCCTAACCTTACACAAGATATGACGGCCCGCACCTCGAACATCGCGTACATGGTCCTGGGACTCTTGTTAGTGCTCATATACGTTTTTGCGCTTCTCCACCACCAATATGAATTTTTTGATGATTCTTTTGAAGAAGCGGGTTGGATTTCATACCTCTTTTTCCTTCTCGGCGGAGTGTGGTTTGTCGTATTTGGTCTGATTGGCTTGGTTCGTCTCAAGCAAGGGAAGCGGTCGGAGTAGCTCAGAGCAATCGCACCCGCCGCGTAAAATCCACGGGTGGTCGCGTTGTGGGGGGCGGCCCGCGACGGCGATTAACAAGAGTGGGTGATGAATCGCCTGGGGTCACTGTACAACGGTTAGTCCTTGCCACATCGCTTCTCTCCATTCAGCAACTACAACAGCACTGGATTTGAGAGTCGCGTTCGCAGCCGCTACCGCTTTATTTAGCACTTCCTGCAGCGGGATATCTGAGGCGATGAAGTAAGTCCCAGTGGGGAGCTGGTAGACGGTGTGGTTAGCACCTGCGACCGTTCGAGTGAACCCTCGTTGCGCCATCTGGAGATAGAGTAATTCATAATTCGCGTACGAAGCCGCGTGAAGCTCGACTCGCGCTATGTACTCTGCCATTTCTTTTTCTAACCCACTGCAAAATAAGTATGCTGGATGGTATTCCTAGGGAGGTTATATAGTCAAATAGGTAGCACAGAAAGAATCGGATATGTTTTTGAACGCCCGTGCTAACCACAAGTTTTTTTTCAAATAGCCTTCGGGGAAGACCAATCAATCGGAGCTTGGTCGAGGAATTCTTTCGTTGCGGTACAGAACTTGATGAACAATCCGCAGACAGATGCGGCCAGAATGGGGTCTGTAATCTGATATCTGACATCCGATGGTTCATCTTCAAATGCGCTGTGTCGGGAAAAGGGCAGCGATGTACCCAACATTCTGGCCACGAATCGAGAAAAGAACACGAGTAGCTCGGTAGCGTTCTTGCAGGCATTGAAAGAAGCGAACGCGGCGGCTTCCGTCTTTTCGATAACAACGCGGAATTTGGCACAAATTTCATTGGACATGCCCCAATGTTTCGGCAACAACACCTGGCAGAGGCGGGTGACACGTGAGATTTTTGCTTCGTCGCTGAAGGCTTCCCAGAGGGAGACCACGAGAGCTAGATTCCCGAGCGAATACCAAACGGCGAGCGCATCGCCCAACGTCCAGCCTGATGAGAGCGCTTGTTCTTCAAACAGGGTCATGAACTGAGAACATGAGAAAGCCTGACCTACTCGTTCGGCAATTATTTCGGCTAGATTTTCGGGCGTTAAGTTCGGCATCTTTAGCCGTCAGCCCGCAGCATGGCACATGCGATGCAGTATAGCTAGAAGCGCTTATTTTGTGGATTTGAATCTGCCCAGGCGTGGTGATTACGATTTCAGGTATTTCTCGATGGCTGGTTATTTTTCCACTGACGCAGATGTTCTTGTCGCGGTAGGTACGTTCTGGGTTTCCGAATTTCGGTCTGTCCGCACCCCAAATCACAATTGTAAATATCTGCTTCGGATATGGCATATCCAGATTCATAAACGTGGGAAGACCTTTCACCTTCTCGGCAAAATGAGCGCTAGCAACACGTCCGCAGACCGTAGCAGTCTCGCCCACGTGATTTTTAGCGTCCGCCGCAGTTAGATGTGCAGTTTGTGCCTGCGTGATGCATGGCAGCGCGAAGCTAACAATCAATAGCAGTGCGGTTCGATAATCTCGCATAGTGTCTGGCGACGGCTTTGGCTCAATCACTCGGTAGTTTCTCGTTTGGAGTTAACAAGACCAATTAAACCGTACAAAACGAACCAAGCTCCCAGGAAAAGAACGGAAACAGATGGAATCCGGATTTGTTTATCGAAACAGTAGTACTCGTAGTTGTAGTGGAGAAGTGAACGCACCGACACGAAAAGGAATACGATTCCCACAAGAACGCACGCGATGCTCGGGATGCGACTGTTCATGAAAGCTTGTTGCCATACGCAAAGGGCGTGACCTGTACCGAAAGGATTTCCCAGTTATCCGCTTCACGTAACAGGACCAGCGTCATTCGATGCATCCAAGCGCGTTGCTCGCTCGCGAGAAGCGCGTTGTTCCATCGAACAGTCGCGACGAAAACATTGTGTGCATCAGACAGCGTTGCTTCGACCACGTAACTTGCGTTTTTCTTTCCGTAAGGAGCAAAGAGAACATCGAATCCGCGTGCCAGTTCATCTTGGTTCCATCGTTTTCCAGAAGCGTCAATAAATTGGGCGCTCGCCGCGAAAAAAGACATCAATTCTTGCCAGTTCTGGGTCTTAAGTCCAGACAGGAAGCCTTCGAGCCTTAACAAAGCATTGGATTCCTTCTCATTCTGACGCTTGGGATTTGGCTGCACCTCGATTTGCCCTAATAAGGCTTCAGCTTTGAGTCCCCTTCCACTGAGAATTCGAGCGGCAAGCGACTCTTCTATGCCCAGAATGCCAACCAGCAAGTGTCGGGGTTCAATCACTCGGTGACCACGTCGTTCGGATGCCTCCGCAGCGAGCATAAGCGCCTTCCTGCAGTCTGGTGAAAGCGGCACCTCCACTGACGTTGAAATGCGCTCTCTTGGGGGAATTGCTTTCTCAATTTCAGCCCGAAGCTCAGGTTCGACGTTGCTTCCAGGAGGATAAAATTTTGCAAGTGTACGGTCTTCCCTGAAGACTCCCAAGAGTAAATGCTCGGTTTCGATGAACGGGCTTCCGTAGTTGCTGGCTTCATAGCGAGCAAAGAATATTGCGCGGCGGGCACCTTCTGTGAATCGTTCGAACACGGTTTATTACGAGAGTATATAATCGCTCCGCAACTATTGCGGCTAAATCTTCGGGCGTTAGGTTTGGCATCTTTAGCGGTTAGCCCGCAGCAGTGCACAGAGCGTTTCCGTACAACTGATGCGCGAAGGCCATTTTCCGTGAAAATTGTGAAAGCACTGTGTGCCGTGTTGCTCTTGCTTGTTCCTACTACCGCTTGCGCGACAACGATAATCATCGAATTTGAGAAAGATGCCCTAATTGTGGCCGCTGATAGCTGCGCCGAAGACCTGAATCTTTTGCACGGCGAAACGGTGAGATATGACCAGTGCAAACTCGCGATACTTGGTGGCCAATTCATTTTTGCTTCGACTGGTCACGAGGGATATAAACGAAGTGACCCGAAGGATACGGTCGTTGAGTGGAATAGTAAAGACGAAGCGGTCAGGGCCTATGAAAATTCAGAGCATGACCTTGTCAAAGTAGCTGACGCCTGGGGCGCGGCGGTGCAGCAAGATTTTATGGCCCTTTACCTAGCAAACATGAACCGAGTTCAAAGCTTGACACTGAGCGACGGAACGCTGCTCTATGGAATATTCGTTGGGACGAATAGTGAAGGCAAACTATCCGTATGTGTTGTCGCTGTGGGATTGTATGCGCCCAACACGTTAGTTCCAATCACCCACAGATTCATTGACGTTTCAGCTCAGTCTCCGCTGTTCACCACAAACCCTATAACTCGCGAACTTGCAGACGGAAAAACTGACCGCGCCGCGCCATTTGCTGTGGCCTGGCAGAAAGAATCCAGGGGACTGTCAGAGAAGAAGAAGCGAATTCGGTGGCTCGAAGATTTGGTCGAAGAAACGAGTAAGTACGACACTACGGTTCACAGCCCAACAAATATCGCGAAGTTGACAGTTCAAAGAACAGTTTGGCTGTCGAATCAAACATGCAAGCAAACGCGGAAATAGGACCGAAATGCTTGCAGAAGAAAAAGGGCGGCGACAGTAGCTGCCGCGCAACGGATTATTCTGAACCCCGACTCCCTGGCTCGTCACATCGTGTCCAGCTTAAAGGTTGTTCTCAGATAGACTCTCTGAGCGTCTTTTACTCGGTTGAATTTGTCGCGCATCCCTACTAGCACATGGTCAAGATGCAGCCGTGGTTCAAAGCAACCGAAGAACGCTTCTTCCATGTGGGCAGACACCTGAAGTAGTGCGAACAAAAGGACAGCGAGTCTCCTGGGGTCTGTTTGAAAATACTGAAAGCCCCATGTCAGATTGTTGGCGTCTGAAATGTCCGTAAAGCCTGTTCCCAGGGACGTGACGGAAGAGTGCGTAGCCATTTCAGAGAATTTGCCAAAATAGGTATGAAGCTGGGCAAGCCCGTGTTCGTCAGGGAATAGATTCTTCTTTTTATCCCAAGTGAAAACCTTATCGTAGGCTCTTAGCCCTGCTTCTCCTTTGTGTTTGTTAGTCCACACCGACGTTAAACTCGGCTCTTTGAATATCTTGTGAGCGTGGCACACCAACTCGATGCCATCGCGAAGAACGCTATAGGCGTCACTTATGCAACAGGAGAAACCCAGTTCCATCGCTATCAGGAACCTTGCGTGCGCTGCGTAGAACAAAATGCTTGGCAGCATGTGCATCTGGTCGCTCATGTGTTTAATGTCGGCTATGCCTCGCATCCAGATGTCATTCAACAGCTGGAAGCACTCCCACAAATCTCGAAACACGGTGAGACTGCTGAAAAAGTTCTGCCGCTTGCGGAGAAAATAGTCGGCGTAATCTGGATGAAACGCTTCCTTTTCAAAAGGGTCTAACTGAGCACGGTTCGGAGTCCCAGTCATGTCTGCATTCCTTACTGCATAGAGGTTACGGTGCGCTGGCGCGGCAACCTCATCACAAGCAGGGGTTTACAATCCACGGCTCCTGGCAAATATCATGAGGCTTACACCCAAGACCAGCACTAAGAACAATACGAAATAAAGAGCCAACGCTCGGTACACCCATGCAGTGACGTGGCGAGAACGGACCACGCTCCAGAGCAATAGACCGGATGCAATCAAGCCGCTCAAACACCACAGCAGCAAGACAGTGTCAAAAGGCGTGTATCTCAGTTGGGGGTAGATATAGAAGTCGGTAGCCTTTAGCTTGGGGGCTAGCCAGAAGTTCCAATAGGCATTTAGAATCGGCACCCACAGCAGGAAGCCAGATACCGACCCTATCGAGATGGCAATCGAAACTAGTAACCATCGGTGTAGAACTGGTCGTTGGAGTCTTCCTGTTCCGTTCACGGCTTCCCAACTGGATAATCGCAGCCCGCTTCGTGACTATTTCTGAATAACTTTCGAACGACGCATTTATTTAATGTAATAGCCAGAGACGTGCCATTTGCCGTCTTTGTCGAACACTGGAGTAATAGTTTCAACAGCGGACCCTTTGTTTTCGAAACTGGTATCGTACTGAATCACCACGTACTCGCCGTCAGGTGCGTTTGGTAGCGTTTTGGTGTATCTGGCACTCTTGAGCTTTCTGACTCGCACCGCACCCAATGGGGTGCGAGCAGATTTCATGGCGTTCACCCAACGCTCTTTGGTGATGGCATTCTTGAAGTACACAGCAGCTTCGTCCCACGTTTCTGCGTACTTTCCAGCGTCGTCTAGGGCGAGCCAAGCTTCCGCAGATTTTTGGGCGACTTCTTCTGATTTTTGTTTGCCTGACCTGCTGCACCGTGCGGCCAGAGCGTAAGTGTGAGAAATACGAGTGATACAAACCCTGCTAATTTCATCAGTTCATCCCCCCGCTCACGCGCATTCTGGCAAAGAGCAGTCTGTTAATGAGGGTTACCGACTTGTGAATCTACCGGATGATACTCGGGACTGTTGCTCACTTGCAATAATTTCTGGGTGAAAATCCTGTTATCGGAGCAATCGCTAGTTGTGAAAGGAGTTTGGTCAGCGTTCCGAACAATGCTTGCCTAACGATACAGAGCTGCTACGC
>Ga0206925_1124_pt1 | contig 15310 bp, 16 predicted proteins | sample Alteio_BWOrgHeat_62_FD_152944 | JGI IMG/M metagenome (GOLD analysis project Ga0206925, IMG submission 152944) | Enriched cells from forest soil in Barre Woods Harvard Forest LTER site, Petersham, Massachusetts, United States -... | ecosystem: Environmental > Terrestrial > Soil > Temperate forest >...
ACCGGGGAACAGAGCTAAAGACTTAGTGCGAGCCGGGGGGTAAAATCAAAGTTCGACAGATAAACTTGGTAATAGTTAAAATAATATTTAACGTTGTATAATATCCATTTAACACCTGCCAAATTGAAAGAGTATTATACATCAACTGAATTTATTCAGATATTAAAAGGCGCTAATTCTGAATTCCTTCAAAATTCTGAAGTCGCCAAATCAATGGGGATTGTAATTGAAGGGGACATGTTTGTAGTAGTCGAAAGAATTAAGGTTAATGACATTGTTGAAATTAATTGGAATTCAAATATTTTTCAGTATCCAATTATCATTGCTTCTGGGGTATTTAACCAAATCAACGTCTATAATGCTACCTTTGAAAAGCCATTTTATATTATTGGAGGCCATTTTTCAAATGGAATTAACTTTTACGATACAACCTTTTTATCATTTAAAATTTGGGATGGTACTTTTCAAAATGATTTAATTTTTAATGGTGGTTTTTTGAGAGAAGATTTTCAAGTAGTTCGAGGGGATTTCAAAAAAGAGATAATTTTAGAAAATGTATTATTCGAGGGCAATTTTCATTTAAAAAACAGTAGGCTTCAAACTCTTAGACTTTTAGAGTGCTCTATCGGATCTATAGATATAGATAACTCAGCTCTTGATTTTCTTTATATAAATGGTGCCTTAGTTAAGAGTTATTCTAAGATATTGGGTGGATCAGTAAATATTGTCAATATAATAAAAGGTCAATTTGAAAAATTTGAATTTTCCAATTGCAATATTTCTTCATTTTTCATTTTTGGTGGTACTTTTAATCAGGAATTTAATATTATGCTTTGCAAAGTCCTACAGGATTTTACGGTTTCTGGAGGCACATTTAAAAATTTATTGAATATAAGCGGGGGTATTTTTAAGAATTTATTAATTCATTTTGCAAATGACTTTAATTTTATTCCTAATATTTCAATTCGTGAAAATTTTCAAGCTGAATCGTTAATATTCGAGTGCATTGAGTCCAGCCCCAAGAACTTCCCTTTGACCCTTGAGTTTAATAAATTAAATATTTCTCAACTATCTCGTTTTGAAATTAAAAACTTAAACATAAATAGCATAATATTTAACAATATAAGAAACTTTACTAATATATATTTGTCTGCTATTAGATTTCAAAGGGATTTAACTACTAGTGGGGATAATAGACATAAATTCGGTATACAAGATTCCGACTTAGGTAAAATAACTCTAATAGGATGTGAATTTTCTGGGATGAATCTGGATTTTAAAAACAGTAAAATAACCGAAATGTTTGTTGCAGGTACTGCTTTGCCTGAGAATGTTATTAGCCAAAATAACACACAAAAAAGATTAGGATATAGCCAATTGAAAAAAATATATGAAAATAGAGGCGACTCAATCACAGGAAATCAATATTTTGCAAAGGAAATGAATGTATTTTATGATGAACTTAATTGGAAGAATAATTTCTGGGAGAAAGCAAATTTATGGTTAAATAGATTTTCATCCAATCATGGGCAAAGTTGGGGAAAAGCACTGGGTTCGACTTTAATTGTTGGAACAATACTATATTCTGCTTATTGTTATTCGTTAGGCTATCATCTTAGTTCTGGTGCTGGTTCTTTTAAGGTATTTATCCATTGCCTTTCCCATTTTTTGGAATTCTTAAATCCGCTTCATAAGTTCGATTTTTTGAAAGGTCTTATTGCAATCAGTGATATTTCGTATCTTATTGACAGCCTCAGTCGCCTTGTATTAGCCTATTTTATCTATCAGTTTATTCAGGCCTTTAGAAAGCATGGAAAAAAATAATAAATCTGCCAAACTGTAGATTTGTAACCAGCAGTGGGGGCATTTATGCTTTAAAGGCCAATATTTAAAATCACATAGTTCCATATTGTTCAATTGCTAATACAGGATATAATTCAAATGCATTTGGGGCAGCACCTTTTTGAGGTTTTGAATGTTTTAGATCAATAAAATCAACTCCGGTTACTCTGTAATGCATGCCAACTACATGATGTGCATCTATTATATTTAATAAAAAACTATTTCTAACTGCTTTAAATTTATCAGCATAAGCAGATTTTGCAACTTTTTTACAATGATAACCTGGAATTTCTGCAATAATTGTATTGTTATGATCGCCTTGTGAAGTTAATACAATATGAATGTTACTATCACCTTCATAAAAGTATTCTCTTATGTCGCATTCAACTGTATATACATTAAATTCAACACCATGCCGTTCAGTTTTCCTACCAACGTGATCCGTTGGTAATTTCATAAGATCTTCAATTGACAGATCATCTATGGGTTTAAAGTTGATCTGGTTAACTTTGGAATCCTGAAGTGTTTTTATTTTCCACCTATCACCAATACCACAGGGTGAAAAGGAAATAAACAGTGGTATTAACATTAAAAGAAAGGGGATTTTTATGATTTTCATTGTATCTGAATTTGATTTTGCAATACAATAATAGTCATTTATTTGCAGATATTGATTAAACCTTGTCAATGCTGTGCCGGATTTATAATCCGACCAACCACAAAAATCACAGTCCGGGCTTAAATTTCTTATTTGTCAGCCTCTTAAATTGCAGGCTGTTTTCACCAAAGTTAATGAGCAAACCTATTTCAAGATTATATGCTTCCAGGTAGTTTATCGCTTGTGCAAAATGTACATCTTCCAGTTTGGTCATCGCTTTTAATTCAACAGATATAATTCCTTCAACCAAAAAATCAACACGCCTTGTACCAATGCGTTTTTGGCGATAATGAATGGGCATTTCAAATTCTCTTTGAAATTTAATCCCTTCCAATTTCATTTCAATCTCTAAGGCCCTTTGATATATAACTTCCTGAAATCCATTACCCATTGCCTTATGCACGGTCATAGCACAACCTATAATTTTAGAAGTTAACTCTGAGTATTTGTATTCTTCTTTTATCATGGACTATGATTTTTGTGATTTGTATAATTGTTATGGGTATTAGCAAATAACAAATATATGGACTATGATTCTTTTTGCTAATTGTCTAAACTATGATTTTTGTGATTGTTATGATTGCTATGATTTCCAGTAATCGCGCTTCTAACAAATATTATGCAATTATAGTCAGGACTTTTTTCATATCAATAAACCAACAATTAATTTCGTAAAAATAACATTTTTAGCCAATCATCTTAATCACAAAAATCATAAGAATCATAGTGCTGACATTCTTTTAATAAATCACCGTCACTATCCCTTCCAGTCTGCCCTCTTTGCGGCCATTGAAAACATAGTAATAGGCGCCTTCGGGGAGTTTGCGGCCCTGGTAAATGCCGTCCCAGCTAAAATAGTTGCCGCGGGCATGGTAGAGCAGCTGTCCCCAGCGGTTGTAGATGGCCAGGTTATAGGTATCGCAGGGGCTGAGGCCAGTAATGAGAAAAGTATTGTTATAGCCGTCGGCATTGGGGGTAAATACATTGGGGATAAACAGTTTGTGGTTTCCATTGCTGATGCTGATGACATGGGTAATGGTATCAATACAGCCGGATGCGGCGTGAGCAATGAGCTTGACAGGGTACTGCCCTTTTGCCGTGAAGGTAAAGCTGGGGCTGGGCTGGGTGGCGGTATCATTGGCGTCAAATAGCCAGGTATAGGCCGTGGCGCCCTCACTCTTATTGGTAAAGCTTACCTTGCCGGTGCAGGTATCAATGCTATAGCCATAGCCTGCTTTGGGTATGCTGATCTTGATGGTCTTTTTCAGGGTATCGGCACATACCGCCCCGCTGTCGGTAATAAGCGTAATGGAAATGGTAGAATCGGTAGGGAAGGTATGGGTCAGGCTGTCCTGCGTGGCCGTGGTCCCATCGCTTAAATACCATTTCAGGGTTTTAATGCCCGTGCTCTGGTTTTTGACAAATACCTGTGTATTGCAGTGGTACACCGAATCTAAAAATGAGATATTCTTATTGACATATACCGTGATCTTTTTAGCGACAGAATCCTTGCACCCGAATGAATCCATAACCACCAGGGAAACCGTAAACTGCCCCGGCACAGTACCAAAATCAAAGAACGGGTTTTTAGCCGTATCGGTCGAGGCAAAAGGCAGGTACCAGAGCCGTGATTTTAAACTGCCGGTGGATAGATCCTGAAAATGGTATTTGCCGGGGCTGCAGGTTTCAAAGCTGTCCGAAAAATCTGCCTTTATCCCTTTAATATTGATATGCGTAAACTGGGTATCCGCGCAGCTCGTCCCTGAATCTACGAGCAACCTGATGGTATAGCTGCCCTGCCCGGGGAAACTATGGGCAGGGTTGGCCGTGTCGCTATGCGTGCCATCGCCAAAGGCCCAGTGGGTGCTGGTATTTTGGCCGGTCTGGGTAAAGTGAACGGTAAGGCTGCAGTTGGTTCGCTTCACCGTAAAGGCAGGGTTGGCATGCTCGTATATGGTTATCTTTTTGCGGAAGGTATCAGTGACCCGGCACCCGATGGGATTAATGGCCACCAGGGTAATGGTATAGGTGCCGGCATGTGCATAGGTATGTGTAGGCGTGGTGTCTTTAGAAACCGGGCTGCTGTCACCAAAATCCCAGAGAAAAGCGGTGGCCTTGCTGCTCGTATTTTTAATGGTGGAAATGGTGGTGCCCCGGCAGGCAAGCGCTGGCGCGGTAAAGCCTGCCCGTAACGAAGAAATGCCCAGGTCTATTTTAAACATGACGTTGTTGCAATTGCTGCTGTTATTGGTGCGGCTCCAGGCGCCGGGTGTGGTCGGGAAATCGGAATTGCCCCCCGCAGCCCCCACAAACCGACTGGTACACAATACCGTTTTTATCAAAATCATTAGAGCCACCGTGCACGTGCTCAGGCGATAAGGGGCCGCCAAAATAAGAACCATACAACAGGGTATCCATATTCTGCTCAAAGACAGCCAGGTAAAAATCGCAACGATCAACAGTGGTGGATTGTAAGGCATCTTTGGTGACAGGGAGCTGGGCCATGTCCGTAAGTTTATTGAGATTGGGATAGGCATTGGTTACCCTGCCACCCCAGCCGGAGATATAGATCTTATTGCACTTATCCACCAAAAAAGCGGAGGGCGAAAGATCGGGCGCTTTCCGGCCGGACCCGATATCGGCAGAAAAGATAATACTATCCAGACTACCGGTAAATTTGGTGATAAAATTGCCGCTGTTGGGGATATTATATTTGGTATTAAAATAGGGAAAATTAGGGCTCTCCGTCTCCCCGAAAACATACACATTGTCTGAAGCATCAAGCCTTACAATAAAAGCCTGGTCATAGCTGGATGTGCCATAGTACGTGGCATTTAGGATGGACCTGCCGTTGCTTTTGATTTCCGCAATATACCCGTCCACATCGCCCGCCAAAAAATCCTGGTACGCATTACCGGCCGGGAAGAAATAAGGGCTTTGGGTGCCGCCACATACATAGACATTATTGCTATGATCAAGCACAAGGGAATAGGCCCCTTCATCACTGCTACCCCCGAGGAAAGTGCTCCAGCTAAGATTCTGCAGGTTGCTGTCAATTTTTAATACAACACCATCCTGTCGTCCCCCACCGAAAGTATGCTGTACGCAACCATTGGTGACAGGGAAATTGCCTGAAAATGTAGAGGATGCAACGTACAGATTGTTCTTATTATCCACCACCACTTCCCCCCTGAACTGGTCGCCATAATTGTAGTTAAGTTTTGATTTGGCGTATTGCGCTCCCTGGCTGTTACTGGAATCGATGCTGTTCATCCCATCAAAATCGCTGCCGCCGATTAACGTACTTGCCAGCAGGGTTTTGCCATCAGGTGATAGCTTGCTGAGAAAGAGGTCTGTTTTGCCCGCCAGTGCTTTCTGGAAGGCATTGGTAGTGACCGGAAAATCAGCAGATGCGGTGCTGCCAAATATCACCAGGTTGCCGCTTTTATCTACCACCAGGCTGGTAGGCTGTTCATTACCCAGTTTGCCGCCGAGGTAGGTGGCATAGATAAGGGCTTTACCATCAGGTGTGAATTTTAGCAGGCCCACATCACGCTGAGCGCCACCAAATACCGACATGTCAATATAATTATTCGGGTAGAAAGTCCCACCCTGGAATGTCTGCTGAAATGCGCCGGGCGTCGTCGGGAAACTGGGGCCAAATATATCCCCGCCTGCATAAGAATTTCCCAGTGAATCATACGTACCCGTGAACCCGAAATTATTAACCCCCGCCCCGGAATAGGTTGCAAAAATAACAACCGGGTCAATAACTAACGGAAGTGTTTTGTCATAACTATTTGGAAATGTAAAACTTTCAATGCCATTATTCAGTGCGAAATAACAGGGCACTTGTGTTTTGATGCACTTGATGATTTGATAGGCAAAGGGAGGTTTTTCAATAACCTTAACCAGCGGACTGCTTATCACCAATTCATTGTCTTTTAAATAAACCCCTTCGGCCCCAAGTATTTTGATTTTAATTCCCGAAGGATCGGTACCCGGTAGCACGGTATAGGTGTATTCAAGATCAGTGCCGGCGGCATTTACAGAAAAGTTGATGCCCTGATAGAGGTTGCTGTATTCCACATCAGAATAGGCATGCACGCCTGATTTCCATTGCTTTGGATCATTTCCAATAAAATAATTATAATATTCCGGGTATTCGTTTTGGGAGCTGATGGTTACTGCAGGGTTCGCGTTAATCCATTGTAGGAAAAAAGATTGCCCGTGTACACTTGATGTATCTAACCTGTAAGGGTCGCCATGAAATTTCTCGATATCTTTTGTGTTAAGAAAACTATATCGTATCTGATTTTTTCAAAGGAATATGGCACCGCCGGTAATGTCAGCCCGCGACACAACCGTATCGTTCCACTGGCCCATGTTCCGGATAAATTTGCCCTGGCCCTTTGCGAATGATCCGTAGAGAAGGACAAAAATTACCCACAAACATCCGTTATAATTAAATGTCCTTTGCCGGAAATTCATAACCGTTTTGATAGATAGCAATCAAATTTAATAAAATTTTCAATAGAAATACAGGCAGGGCTATGGCAGTTGAGCCACATATCCGCCAGGTTTAACTAATACACAACCATAGAAAAATAGGGTGGGGAAAGATTATCCCGTCCTTATTTTTTTTTAAGATTTATTTAGATTGTCGAGCATCTGCCTCAGTTCCTCGATGTTATTGAGGATATAATCTATTTCTTTTGCGTGTTCAACAGGATCAGGCATATTGTTTAATTCATCTACTCTTTTTTTAAGAATATGAATCTGGTTTTTTATATTTTCCTGGTTTTGATCCTGCTTATTCCCTCTTATTTTGAGTAGAATTCGGACAAAAATGGTGACTAAGTTATTTTCTTTCAATCTTGTTTTATCCTTCTCTTCGGTTCCGTCTTTGTGCATGAATGGTCATTAATCCATTTAACAATAAATTTTAGTTTTTTGGTTGGGTTGAGTTGGGTAGGTCGTAATTATTCTCCAGGGATATAAGAAATAAACCTCTATAAGGTTCAAAAAATACAGATAAGACTAATTACGCTCGGGGTCGTAAATAAGTTAAATCCCCAATTTGATTTTATCTCCCGGCTAAATCAAATACATTAACAAATGTTAACCCTGCAATATTAGATAAACTTTAGCAAATCTAACTATGAATTAAAAATTCTAATCGAATTCTAATCTCAAGGAAAAAAGAGCAAGTATTTTACTGTTTCTATTTTTTCTCAGAAGGCGCCGAAAAATATCCTTACAGAGGTTAAATGACATTTTTTTGAAAAGACAAAATAACTAATTTATAATCTCACGAAGTATCTGGTTGTTTGCTCAACAATTTGACCACTTTGCTGTTTCAACTCCATACTTTATTAAAATCTAAATTCCGGATTATGAAAAAATTGATCTTATACGGCGGACTGTTGTTTCTTTCTGCCGCGCTCACTACCAGCTGTGTATCTAAAAAGAAATACCTGAAAGCGGTAAACTATACACACAAGCTGCAGGATGATAGCGCCACCACCCACCTGAAACTAAACCAGTGCAACCAAACGGTTAGCAGCCTGCAAAATGACAAAGGCGCCCTGCTGAATGATAAAGGCCAACTTGAAAGCCAGAACCAACAGGTAATTGACCAGCTTAACAAACTGAGCACCACTTCAAAAATGACGATTGCAGACCAGGCAAAAAGATTAAAAAACCTCCAGGACCTTATCCAGAGCCAAAGAGATGCCATGAATAGTTTAAAATCGACCATTGCGGCTGCGCTGGTTAATTTTAATGCTTCAGAACTGTCTGTATATGTAAAAGATGGCAACGTATATGTGGCCCTTGAAGAAAAGCTCTTGTTTAAATCAGGCAGCGCAGTGGTTGACCCTAAAGGTGTAGATGCGTTAAGCAAACTGGCCCAGGTACTCAACAGCACCCCTGATGTGAGTGTGGTGATAGAAGGCTATACGGATACCGTACCAATAAAGACCGTGAAATTTGAGGATAACTGGGCGCTAAGCACCGGTCGTGCAACTTCTATCGTGCGTATCCTTACCAAAGATTATGGATTTGATCCAAATAGAATAACCGCTTCAGGCAGGGGGCAATACCACCCTGTACAAACCAATGCTACCACTGAAGGACGGCAGGCAAATCGCCGGACTGAAATAGTGATTTCACCGGATCTCAACAAGCTTTACAACCTGTTGAATCAATAGAAATGAAATCGTTTAAAAAATTGAGTTTATTGAGTAAAATAACGGGCCGGACTGCGAAAGTAGTTCTGCCCGTTATTAATTTATCCGGGAAAATAAAATCCTTAACCCTATACGAGAACCTGCTATGGATCAGTCTGTCAGTGATCAGATTATCGCTCTCTTTATACTCGCTGTTCCCGTAGCATGTATTGCCTGGACGGTGACCCACGAAGAGGTATTTAAAGAACCCCGCGAATACTGTGTAAAAAGGTATCAGACCGGGAAATCCTTATTCGAAAGAAAAATCTTTTATCTTTTTACCTGCGAGTATTGTTTCAGCCATTATGTAACCGTATTAATGCTGATTTTTACCGGCTATAAATTGTTAATTGATGACTGGCGGGGATATATCATTGCGGGTTTTGCAATGGTATGGATCGCAAACATATACATGAGTTTATATGCACTTATTAAAATTGACATTAAAGAAGAAAATACCGAAGTAAAAATTAAAGAAAAGGAACTTAATAAAAAGGATGTAGAATAAAAAAAGGCAGACTTAGATAAGCCTGCCCACAACATGAAGGTATTTTATTTAAACTATATTTTCAATCTGCTATATACGTGCAAATGCGTTTTGCAACCCGCATATATTTTTTTCCAGTTTGATCATTTTAGAATGATCTTTCTGCTTTTGTGAAAATCCTCTTTCGGGGATTACCAGGAACAGGAAAACTGAGGCAAGTGCTAAAATTTTTAACTGGGGTTTCATCTTTTTTAAATTTTAATAAAACAAAGTTATTAATGCCCAAAAATCACTCAGATGATAATTATCATTTAAAAACGTGAATTTTATCATTTTGTTCAATTGGTTGAAAACCTGCTGTTAAATGATAAATGAAACTTGTTGGTTTGTCCTTGTCAGATAATCCTATTTTTGCTTATACAAATGCGCATCCCATTTCTGAAGACTAAAAGCCGCTTCAAAAGTACTTTCGATAAAAGACAATAAGGCTTGCGAAGGATTTTCTGATGTTCTTACTGCTTCATAGGGCAGGATAAATTCCTTGATATCAATATGATAATAGGCAGCCTCTGGTTTAACTTTCTGTTCTTTATATCCAGCTGGTTCAGGGTAGGAATAGGCATAATAAGCCGGTTCACCCAGGCCTTCACCCGGCCAGAATCCAAAACTGCAAAGTTCTCTTGAATAAGCCTCAGACATTACCTGGTCACCAACATTTGGTACGCCACCGGGATGCGCAGGCGCCATTCTGCCAGAGAAAAAAGTATGTGCCAGGTCAAAGGACCCCCAGAAGAAATTTACAGGGCTTACCTTGCCTGAAAACCTGCTGCGAAATTGCTTGGCTACACTATCTGTTTCAAGCAATATTTTCCAGAATCGGTCTACATACTCGGGTTTATATTCTCTTACAAGGTTATCCTTTTCAAAATGCGTTTTAAACTCCATTTCTACAGGTTGTGTCCATATTTTTACTTCTACACCAATGGCCTTCAGCTTTTCCATCGTTTCAGCATAAAAGTCTGCCACAGTGCGGGTACGCAGCTCTATAACTTCCGTTTTACCATCTTCTACCCTGATCAGCATTTGATGATTAATAAAATCAAAATCCATCTGAAAACAACCTTTGGGATAATGAATAAGATCAGATGTAAGCCCGGAACTTGTAATATGCAAAGCTGTATTCCACCAATGATTAATATGTGGGGTAAGTTTTAGTTTTATTTTTCCGACAATCTGTGTCCAGAGATGGAGTGCCATTTGAGTATCCTGCCATTCATTGAGCGGGAGAGCGGGCCATGGGGTTGAGGTTTGGGGGTGCATTATTTTTGAATATTATTTGGAAGGTGAAATTTAGGGAAAATTTGAGAAAATTTTTCAATTTCTGAATTGATTAGGATTAGCATAAAGAGGGAACTACATTTATTATTAACTTTGTTAAATGCTTGAGTCATTCAAATGTAATTTTATATGCAAACTATAACGATTAATCCAGGGAAATATAAAACCCGGAATGATCTTCTATTATATTTAAAAAAGGAAAGGTTAAAGAAGGGGGATAAAGTGCAGATACTTACCACTGACAGAGATATGGAACGATTTCAGGCAATTGTTATAGTGGTTTTACTTGTTATTATGTATGTATTATTCAAGCAAAAGGAATTAAAAAATGAAACTCAAGCCTTTTCGGATAAAATTTTAAATGATCTTTTTGAAGGGAAGGATATTGAAGAAATTGAAAAAGAAATTGAAAAGGAATATGACGTAAATATAGAAGTTACTCAAGTACCTAATGAAGAATTGGAAGAAAGAAAATTCTGGCAAAGCATTGGTCAGAAGAGTTTTCAAAAAGCGTATAGTGATAATGAGCCAGATTATTCAAATGCCACTGTTCTTGAACCTAATCCGAAATATAAACTGTGAAAGAAGGTTCTGTTATTTTAGCATCCTTTCCCCAGGCGGATCGGAAAATCAAATTACGTCCCGCAGTTATTTTAAAAATAATTCCTCCATTTGATGATTACCTGGTTTGCGCCATCAGCTCACAAATTCATAATTATGTGGAAGGCCTTGACATATTGATTGATGAAAGCCATGTTGATTTCAATTATTGGGGCTTGCCGAACGCGGGCATTGTAAGATCAGGAATGATTACCATGATTTCAACCGAAATTATAAAAGGGAGGATTGGAGAATTGAGTAAGGAAACCTATTTGCAGGTTGTGGATCAATTGATAAAATTCCTAAGAAATTGATTGCTTTTTAAGATCAATCTGAGCACTGTAAAATTCAATTAAAACCCGTACTTTTAGCTCCAAATTACCAACAGAAAGCGACCAAAAATGATCCAGGCCACCAACATCCTCAAATCCTTTGCACAAACCAAAGCGGTGGATGGTATTTCTTTTGGCGTGGATGAAGGAGAAACCTTGGTTTTACTCGGTGCAAGTGGCAGCGGAAAGACGACGACACTGCGTATGCTCAACCGGCTGATAGAACCGGATGGCGGAGAGATTAAAATCAATGGCCAGGACATCATGTCGCAATCGCCCGAAATGCTGCGGAGAGATATCGGGTATGTACTGCAGCATAATTCTCTTTTCCCCCACTATACGGTCGCAAAAAATATTGGTATTGTGCCGGGCTTGTTGAAATGGGATAAAAAACGGATTGAAAACCGGACAAATGAACTACTGGAAAAGATGCAACTAAATCCTGTGGAGCATTATGGGGCTTATCCGCATCAACTCAGTGGCGGACAGCAACAAAGGGTAAATGTAGCCAGGGCATTGGCAGCCAACCCACCTGTACTGCTTATGGATGAACCGTTTGGCGCGCTTGATCCCATAACCCGTGCCGGAATTGTAAAGGATTTTCGTGAACTGGACGAACTGAAAAAGAAGACCATTGTAATGGTGACACATGATGTGCAGGAAGCCTTCGAGCTCGGCGACCGGATCTGCATTATGGACCAAGGAAAGATCATGCAACTGGGAACACCTGCCGAATTATTATTTCATCCTTCAAACAGTTATGTGCAGCATTTCCTGGAAAAACAACAATTGACACTGGCGTATAAGACGATTAAACTTGAAGACCTTCCTGAAGTGCGGGAGAGCAATGAAGAAGTGCGTGAGAGCGAAAGAGCGGAGAGCGGATCTGATGGGTCATTGGAGATTTCATCATCTGCATCTGTGTGGGAGGCAATGGAAAGATTAAACAAGGAAAAAGAAGGAACAGAACTGATCATAACAGATAAAAACAAGGGTGTTAAAAAAGCATCGTTAAATGATATTTTGACAGCTTACAGTCGGATGAAAAGCGGTTATTAAGTTAATATGTTATTGTGTTATTGAAGGGTGCAACCTTAATACTTTGTATAGATTTTCGCTGACCATGGTAATTACAATTAACTAAAAATAGCAAAACTTACCTGACAGACAATAACACAATAACCCAATAACATAGTAACCTTTCGCCCCTGACAATAACATAATAACCCAATAACATAGTAACTTTTCGCCTCTGGCAATAACTTAATAACCAAATAACATAATAACATAATTTGGACTTCCTAAAATTCATATCCGCCCAATCCGGCAAACTCCTCGATCAGACCCTGGCACATATCGGGCTGACTTTTATTTCGCTGTTTTTTGCAGTGTTAATTGGATTGCCGTTGGGTATCTGGATTGCGCGTAAAAGGAAAATGGCAGGTTCAGTTTTAGGTTTTGCCGGGGTATTGCAAACTATACCCAGTATCGCGCTTTTAGGCATGATGATTCCATTATTGGGTATAGGACCTAAGCCTGCGATTACGGCTTTATTTTTATACGCATTGTTGCCGATTATCCGGAATACCTATACGGGTATTTCTGGGGTTGATCATGCGATCAAAGAAGCGGCCCGAGGCATGGGGATGAGTCAGAACCAGGTACTTTTTAAAGTAGAACTACCGCTTGCTATGCCGGTAATATTGGCGGGTATACGAACGGCAACTGTTATCAATGTCGGGGTCGCAACCCTGGCAGCTTATGTGGCAGCCGGTGGCCTGGGTGAATTTATTTTTGGAGGAATATCTTTAAACAATACGAATATGATACTGGCCGGCGCTATTCCTGCAGCATTACTTGCTATTATCTTTGATTTTCTGTTGTCTAAAGTGCAAAAATTGTCATTCAAAAAAGCAGGAATTTCGCTCTGGATATTTCCTCTTGTTATCCTGGTATTGTCGAGCTTTTATGTATTGCCTTCTGCGTATGGAGGCAAGTTGCTCGCCGGGTTTACGCCGGAATTTATGGGCAGGCAGGATGGGTATCTTGGCCTGAAAGATGTTTATAAAATGCACATGCGAAATGTGGTAATTAGCGATGCCATAATGTATAAAGCCGAATACGAAAAGAAGCTGGATGTAATAAGCGGCTACAGCACCGATGGCAGACTAAAAGCCTTTGACCTGGTGACACTTACAGATGATAAACATATTTTTCCGCCCTACTTTGCAGCCCCTATCGTGCGCAATGAAACCCTGCAAAAATACCCTGAACTGGAGCCTGTTTTAAATATGCTTTCGGGAAAGATTAATGATTCGGTAATGACGGATCTGAATTACAAAGCAGACTACCTGAAACAGGACCCGGAAGCCATTGCCAAAGATTTCCTGGTTGCACATGGTTTATGGAAGGCGCCACGTAACGGAAAGAAAGGAACCATCAGGATCGGGTCTAAAATATTCGCAGAGCAATATATTTTAGCAGCCATGTACACTATGCTTATCAAAGGTTATACAGATCTGGATGTGAGTACCAAAACAGGCCTTGGCGGCACCAAAATTTGCTTTGATGCACTTACCAATAACCAGATCGATTTTTACCCGGAATATACCGGTACCGGCTTACTCATCATTTTGAAAACGCCTGCCAAAGAGGTAGATAAGCTCATCACAAGCAAAGAAAAAGTATTTAATTTTGTAAATGATAATTTCAATAGGCAGTACAAAATCACCTGGCTTAAACCCATTGGTTTTAACAATACTTATGCCCTGATGATGCGGCGGCAACAGGCAAAAGACCTGGGAATTACAACCATATCGGACCTTGTTTCGAAGGAAAAATAAAAGTTAAAAGAACATTGTCTTGTTCAGCGTAATAATCGCCTTTTTAAAGTCTTCCCGGGCGACGATAAACTGGATATTTACTTTCCGGAGGGCAAAGCCACCTGCCAGGATATTAATATTCTGTTCACTCAGGGCACCTGCCGCTTTGGCAAGAACGCCCGGTTGATCGATATTAGAACCAATCATGCAAACGATAGCCACATTATGCATGGTCACACTTTCAAACTCATTTTTTAGTTTTTTCATCAGCCCGGCATTGAAATCCTTTTCCCAGATGAGGATAGAAATACTATTGGCGCTGGTTGCCTTAAATATATAGCTGATTCCGAATGCATTAAACTCCTGCATCACTTTAAGGTCCGTACCTACTTCACCAACCATCAGCGGATCATAAATGTCAATGATCACCGTCTTCTCTGTACCTGTTATAAACTCCACGCGTTTATGCGGCGAAACATAATTTTTAGTAATGAGGGTACCGGCATGGGCAGGCTCAAAAGCATTCTTTATTCGGAGATTTATACCATTAATTTCAAGAGGTTTACTTGCTTTCGGATGAATGGCTTCCATGCCAATATCTGCCAATTGGTCAGCTACATCATAATTCGTGAAACCAACAGGAACAGCATTTTCAACACCAACCAAAACAGGATCTGCCGAAGAAAGATGGTATTCCTTATGTATAATAACTTCTTTAGCCTCAACTGCAACGGCTATTTTACTAAAAGTAACTTCAGAATAGCCACGGTCAAATTCACGCATAATACCCTCAACCCCTTTGGTATAGCCTGTAGCTACACAAATGGTCTTGTCAAAAGCGATATCCTTAAACGCATGCCTGATTCGCTGATCAATAGTATATGATTTATGGTCGTGGAAACCACACAGATCTATAAAAGAAGCATTTATATTATTATTTTCCAGCACATTCACAAAGTTAAAAGCAGAATGTGCTTCACCGATAGAAGACAGGATTTCGC
>Ga0206925_1125_pt1 | contig 15285 bp, 10 predicted proteins | sample Alteio_BWOrgHeat_62_FD_152944 | JGI IMG/M metagenome (GOLD analysis project Ga0206925, IMG submission 152944) | Enriched cells from forest soil in Barre Woods Harvard Forest LTER site, Petersham, Massachusetts, United States -... | ecosystem: Environmental > Terrestrial > Soil > Temperate forest >...
CCACCAGCCCTTATTTTTGCTTTCGATCGGAGCGGCGCCGTGCGCACCCTGGTTGTAGGAATGACTCTCGAATTCGCTCATGGCAGAGTCCTCGGGGGAAATTGGAATACTGGCCGAATGGCCCTGCCTCTGGGCAGTGGCTCGATCCATTATCGCGCTTGAGGCTGATGGGCACCTATTGGTATCGATGCGTTCCTGGCCGGATTCGGACTGCGCACGCTACAGACTCCTTGCAACTAAGTTAAAGAAAGGAATACGGTCTGGATAAAGGAGCAGCGGGAATGAATCGCGATACTTCGTTGAACGAGATCGGAGTGCTACAACGACGCGAGATTGAAGCTCGCATCCTGGCTCCGGTACTCGATGCACTGGGGCAGGCGTTTGGCAAGGATGCGGTGCTGGAAATCACGCGACGCGCGATTGCGGACATTGCACGGCGGCAAGGCCGCGAGTTGGCGGAACAACTCGGCGGCAATGATCTTGTCGACTATTCTGAATCGCTTGAACCATGGACTCGCAACGGCGCGTTGGAATTGCGCGTGTTGAACCAAAGTCAAACGCGTCTCGACTTTGATGTGACGCGCTGCCAGTACGCGGAACTCTATCACAGGCTGGGACTGGCGGAGCTCGGGAGCATTCTTTCCTGCAACCGGGATGCGTCATTTATCGAAGGATTCAACGCGACGATTCAACTCGATCGAACCCAGACCATCATGCAGGGCGCTTCGCATTGCGACTTTCAATTTTCGAAGAGAGCGCCTGAGTAGGGATCGGTTCAAGCACACCGTAAAGCGAGGGTGGCCCGAAAACCACCCCCAATTTTGCCTTGAGAAAGACCGTTCCGTGCGGCCCTGTGTTGATCCTGTCATGGTTCGATTGGAGACGCGCCATTTCGGCGCGCCTTCAATCGACAGCCGGTTCAGATTTGCCGCTTCTTCCACCGACCCTGACGGAACAGGATGATTCCGGCAGCGGCCATGGAACACTCGGCGATGACGATGGCGAGGAAGGCTCCTTCGGCATGCAGCTGCAGAGGAACCGCCAGAGCCCAGGCCAGCGGCAGTTCAAGTACCCAGAAACCGAAGAAGTTCACGATGGTTGGCGTGAAAGTATCTCCAGCTCCGTTGAACGCCTGCAGCATGACCATGCCATAGGCATAGCCGATGTTGCCGCAGGCGAAAGTACGCAGTGCCACCGCCGCAATGGGAATGACCGCGGGATCGATGACGAACAGTTTGACCACCGGGGTGGCAAACACGATGAAGAAGATTCCGATGGCGCCCAGGAACAGCATGTTATAGAAGCCGGTTCGCCAGACCGCTTGCGCGGCGCGGTCGGGCTGGCGCGCGCCAAGGTTCTGGCCCACCAGCGTGGCCGCGGCGTTGCTCAACCCCCATGATGGCAGGACGAAGAACACCACGACGCGAATCGCCACGGTGTAGCCGGCCACCGAATTCGACCCGAAGACCGAAATGATGCGCACCAGGAAGATCCAGCTTGCGTTGGCGATTGCGAACTGGAGCATACCGTTGAGCGAAACCCGCAACAGGCGCAGCATGACACCTATGTTGAGGCGCAGGTGTCGGACGAGCACGCGGATGCGTTCCGAACCCTTGAGCAACCGGTAGAACTGGTAGAGCACCCCGATGCTGCGGCCGGTGAAGGTTGCCAACGCGGCGCCGGTGACGCCGAGATGGGGAAACGCGATCGGTCCAATGCGCGGGCCAAAGATGAGCAGTGGATCAAGAATGAGATTGATGATGTTCGACACCCACAGCAGGCGCATGGCGATAGCCGCATCGCCCGCGCCGCGGAAGATGGCGTTGTTGAGAAACAGCATGATGATGGCGCCGCATCCGCCCAGAGCGATGCGCGCGTAGCCCGACCCTACAGCGACGATGGCCGGTGATGCGCCCATCAGGTGCAGCAGCTGCGGAGCAAAGATGCCGGCGGGAATGCCCATGCCGAGGGAGATCACCAGACCCAGCACGATGGCCTGGACACCGGCGATGGCGGCGTCTTCCGGATCTTTTTCGCCGATGCGTCGCGCGACCATGGCGGTGGTGGAGAGAGATAAGCCGAGGCCGATGGCGAAGACAAGCGCGAGCAGGGATTCAGTAAGGCCGACAGTGGCGACAGCATTGGCGCCGAGACGGCCAACCCAGAACACGTCGACAACGGCAAACAGCGACTCAAGCACCATCTCCAGAACCATGGGAATGGCGAGCAGGAGAATGGAGCGATTGAGGCTGCCGGTGGTGTAGTCCTGATGCGAGCCGCGAAGGGCTTCACGCACCGAAGACCATAGACTGCGCGCACCGCCGTTGGCCGGCTGCGGCACGGTAGTTTCAAGCACGGACATAGGAACTCCACGATGCCCGCAAAGAAATGCAGGCACGAGCGAGGGGGTCACGCTGCGGTCAAGCTGGATTGTGCAGTGTAATCACCCGGGGCTGAGTCATCCTCGGGTATGCCGCAGAGGGCGGCTGGCTAAAAAAGCCCGAGGCAATGTTCAGCGAGGTCGAATGACGATGACGGGCTGGAACATTGTTCTCCTCCGTAGCCGGGAGTCCGGCGAGTTTTTAGAGTGTAGCGCAAATTCGGCGCGAATTGCCAGAAAAATCGACTCGGCGCTTGTTGAATCGGTCTGATCTTGCCGGGCATCGAAACCGGAAGGAGTTGGAATGCTGCGTTTTTTGGATATCGTCACAACCAGTTGCGTGGGCCTATTGATTGGGACTGAACTGACCGTGTCTGTCTTCATCAATCCGATCCTGTGGAAGCTCGACAGCGTGGCGCAGATGAGCGCGGTGCGCATGTTTGCAAAGAGACTTGGGAGCGCGATGCCCTTCTGGTACGCGGCCAGCCTGGCGTTACTGATTGCGGAAACAATAGTTCGGCGCCACGAGGCGAGCCTGGGACTGCTGATGGTTGCTTGCGCTATCTGGGCCGCGGTCATCGTTGTCACGTTGCTGTTCCTTGTTCCCATCAACAACCGGCTGGCGCAGGTCGGCCCGAAATCAGTGGCCGCGGTTGCGCAACAACAGCATAAGAGGTGGGACACGATGCACCGGTATCGGGTGGCAGCGCTCGGAGTTGCAATGCTCTGCTTTCTTATGGCGACCGCGAGTTAACAGCTGAGATCGTTCTAATCCGGCTGGATGTTCAATTCGTGTTGTGCCAGGGCGGCGATCTGAGAACGGCAGTGCTGCCAGTCGTTCCAGACAGCCTGGCACCAGCGTCGGATTATGGCATGGCGCTCCGGGCCGGGCGCAGCGGCCAGCACATCACCGATGCCGATGTTGGCGCTCTGCTGCGGAATCGTCGGCGCGATCCACTGCCTGCGATGGCGGGCGAGTTGCATGTGGGCGCGCTGTACCTGGCGTCCGGTGAACTTCTTCTCGAGATATAGATAAAGCCCGATGAGGCCGAAGACGATGGCGATTGGCTTGCTGTCGGGGCCGGCGTGTTGCACCGCGAAAACATCCACCATGTGCTGATGGATGAATTCCGGGTCGCGGAGTTCGAGCGTGTAGAAGGCAAGCTCGTTATAGAAGTCGTGATCGGATGGCCCGGCAGGCATGTCAGTCACAGGGTAAGTTTTCCGGGCGGATTTGTGAAGCGTCGACACACCAAAGTCTCCGCTCGGGTTAAAACGCGCGACTGAGAACAGTACCGCAGGAAGCAGGGAAAATGTCATTTACATATCGGGGTCCCATATCAAAAGGCCCGGGCAAGACGGTGCTGGCGCATGTTCGTGATGCCAGTCACGCGGGTTCTCGCGGATCGGCCATAACCTCAGACAATCTCGAACCTGTTTACGCCAGGCTGCTATGTTCAGCCACACCCAGAACGAGAACGGCACCTGCAATTAAACGCTGCCTGCACTGCTTCATGACGATAGCGTCGTCGGTGGATTCGCTGGAGAAATTGGAGCGGGTTGAGGCGCAGGATGTCTGCCCGGAGAAAGCGCTCGCCGATCTGCTGCGCCGCGGTTCGAGTCAGTCGCCGCACGTTCACACCCACTGAGGCAGCCTATTTAGGAGCTGAAAGGGCAGGTACTAAGGCTTCGGCGGGCGGGCGGGGGTGTGCGCCGGAGATCTTTTTATTCAGGGCCTCGTCAGCGGCCTTGTTCAAAGTGCTTGCCTTGTCAAACTCCGCCTTGGATTCTACTTTCCTACCCATCGAGCGATAGAGCCGTCCCAGGCGCCAGTGGACGTTGACGTCGTCCGATTTGAGTTTTTCGGCGAGCAGGAGTTCGTGGAGCGCCCTCTGGTTTTCCCCCGCATCGCTCAGGAGGATGCCAAGATCGAGATGCGGCAGCGACTGGGACGGATCGAGCTTCACGGTTTTCTCGAGCAGCGGTTTGGCATCTTCAGGGCGGTTTAGCTGAATATACGCGTCCGCGAGGTATGCCATGGACTGAACATGATTGGGATCATTGGCCAGTTCAGCCTGGAACTCGGTCGCCGCTTCGGGGTAAATCTTCTGAGTCCACAGCAGGTATCCTAGACCGAAGTGAACGTTGGGCTCCTTGGGGTTGGCCTTGACGGCGGCCCTGAACATATTGGTCGAGCCTTCGTTGTCCTTCATCTCGTCGAGGGCCTCGCCGGCGATCATGTCGGCTTCGGCGGACTCCGAATTAAGGGTCAGGATCTCGTGATAGACGTCCATCACGCATTGGTATTGCTTTGACCAGAGACAACTGTGCGCGAGCGCCAGCCGCAAAGGCAGGTTCTGGGCATCGCTTGCAGACGCTTGTTTGAGGAATGGAACGGCCTCGGCATACTCGGCCAGCCCGTAATGCGACATGCCGATAAGTATGGTGAGGCGTTGCGCGTCCGGCGAGCCCGCGGGCGCAGCCTTGAGGCATTTTGTGAATTCGGGCAGCGCTCCCTTCAGGTTTCCGGACTTGAAGAGCGCGAGGCCAAGATTCAGGCGAAGGCCGGGTACGTTGGGGTTCATCACGAGAGCCTTGCGGTAGAGGGGCACGGCTTCCTTGTAGTGTTCCTGGCGGGCTTCGAGAACGGCGAGTTGCGCATAAGGTTCAGGGTCAGAGGGGTGGGCTTTGAGATAGGCGCGCCACTCCTCCTCGGCCTCAGGGTTCTTTCCTTCCTGTTGCAAAGCGAGGGCGGCCGTCCGATTGGGATCATGGGTCTTGTTTACTTGCGCCGGTGTGACTGCAGCGGCCGCTGTCAGCGCCAGGATTGCCATAGGTTGTCTGAACCGCCCCACACATGCCCCTTGGATTCCGCTTCTCATCGTTTCTACGCAAAACGCGGATTGAGTTTGTTTCTTTGTTGATTGTCGCTCCATCAAGAGGTTGGCCGCAAACGGCTACAAACAGAAAAACGGCGCGGCTGGAGTGACCAGCCGCGCCCGGTTAGGAGAGTTGAAGTTAGAAGATGAACTTGCCACCCATCTCGAGGGTACGGGGATCCCAGGTATTGGTAACCTGGCCGAAGCTTCCGTTGTCGCCGATCGGCCCGCCTGTATTGAGGCTGTTGAACTGGGTGTGGTTGAAGGTGTTGAACGACTCGATGCGGAGCTCAAAATGCGCCCGCTCCGTCATGGAGAACGACTTGTACAGTGATGTGGTGAAGTTGACGCGGCTTGGACCAACGACTGCATCCTTGCCCGCAGAGCCGAAGCCCTGGTTCTGACCGCCGTTCCACGCCGCTGACGGCCTTGAGAACAGGCTGGTGTCGAACCATTCGTTCTTCGCAGCGTTGACCTGCTTGGTGTACTTCATCTTGCCGCTTACGTTGGGACGGTTCTGGTAGCCGCCGCCGAGGCCAATGGTATCGGCGCCGCTCAACGTTGTTGGCACAGGCACGCCCGACTCATCGATGATGGTGCCGGCCAATTCCCAACCACCCACGAGGGAATGGAGTACTCCCGTGCTGTGGTTAAAGAAAGGCAGCTTGTACATGTAGTTTGCGTTCAACATATTGCGGCGATCCAGGGTTCCTGAACCCTTGTCATACTTCAGGTACCAGGGATTGCCGACGCAGCAGCTGTTGTCATAGGTCTGGATGTCGATTTCATGCGACCAGGTGTAGTCCAGCTCTCCGCTCAAACCCCAGCGGTTCTGAACACGCAGGCCGGTCTGGAAACCGCTATATGTTCCATTGGTGGAGTTTTCCTGCACGGTGATGCCGCTGTATCCGGGGTACACGCGGAAAGAGTTAGAGTTGCTGGCGACCTGCCCCTGCCCGGCTGTGGGCAAGGGAGTACCAGTGCCGGTTCCATCCGCGGTGGTGACGTTTCCGCCGGCTGCGCGAACCTGCAGCGGAGTATCAAGTGAGAAGTTGTCGACGTGGCGCTGGTCGTTCTGGTGCCAGGCCAGGTTGCCCACGTATTGCACAACCCAGACGACCGACGGCGACACTTCGTGCTGCACGCCGAAACTGTACTGGGCCACCGCGGGAGCGGGATAGTTAAGGGCCAGAGTGGTCAAGCCGCTGGCAAAGAACGGAGTCGCTGCTACTCCACCGGTCTGCGTGCTGATGTGCGGGTCGGTTAAGCTGACGGAGGGTGCGCCGGGATCGTTGACGAACGGTGTGTTGGTCGCGGCGTTGTAGATGTCGTTGCCCTGCATGCGCTCGAAGAAGGTCCCGAAGCCGCCGCGGAGAACGGTCTTGCCGTTTCCGAACAGATCTTCTGAGAATCCCAGACGAGGTTGATAGGTCTTGTAGTCATTGGTGACCAACCCTTTCGGGAAGCCGCCTACGCCCGCAAGCCGCATGCCGTTGGTATAGTACGGGCTGGTTACGCCGGCAATGGTGTAGGTTTGGAAGCCCGGTCCGGCCGGGTCCATGGAGTGGTCTGCCTTCCACGCCGGGCTGGCCGAGGCGGAGAAGTAATTCGGATCGAAGTTCGCGACCCGGTTATTCCGTTCCCAGGCATGTGGCAGAGCATCATAGCGGATGCCCAACTGCAAGCTGAGGCGCGGGGTCACGTGCCAGTTGTCCATGATGTAGGCCGAGGGGGTCTGGTTGACATAGTGGTTGATGGGCGCGGATGCCTGCTGATCATAGTTGGAGGACATGCCGAGGAGCATATCCATCATGCCGTCGCCCTGGACGCAGGAAGCCGCCGCGACATCGGTAGCGGTCTTGCCGCTGCAATACGCGCCGCTGCCGGTGAACTGGCTGTCAGAGCGGCCGCCCCACGCGAAATTGCCCTGGGTGGGACCGTTCACTTGCTGGTTCTTGGTGTAACGGTTGTAGCTGAAGCCATACTTCATGGCATGCTTGCCCGTCGTGTAGGAAACGTCCACCTTGGGCTCGTAGTCTTCAGCAGCATTGTGCCACGGAGCGTTGCCCATCTGTTCGGCAGTGCCGTAGGGGTTGCCGAATCCATTCATGCTCGGGACACTCTTCTGGCCGACGCTCTTCCCCTGCTGAACCTTGGTCAGGTCAAAGAACGTGTTCACGTTCCAGCCGGCCGGAAGGTTCGAATTGGCGCTGTTGGTAATGTTGATGATGTTGCCGTCGTAGTTCATGCTGGCTTCGACCAGCAGGTTGGGATTGATCGTTCCGCTCAGCTTGAGAGCCGCGCTGTTGGACGGGTTGGACAAGGTGCTGGTGACGGTGTTGTAGCTGTACCAGTCCCATCCCAATTCCGGCGCGCCCGATGCCTGGGTCACGGAGTCGTGCATGTAATGGCCGAGGATCTGCCACCGGTCGTTGATCTTGTGATCGACACGAACCACGTCGTCGCGGACATTGATGGGAGTCTGGGCCTCGGCAACAGCCTTATCGTCGCTCCGGCTCGGTTTCGGGATGATACCCGAGTTGAGATACAGGAGCGCGTTCTGATCGAACAACTGATGAGGAATGGTATTGTTCGGGAACGGCTGGCCCGGAGTAAGCCCGAACTGGGTGAGCAGGGCCTGCTGGCAAGCATCCTTGTTGGTTACCGAAGCAGGCAGGCAAGGCGCGAAATAGACATTCTGGACACCTGCCGCGGTTGCCTGAGCGCCGGAAAATGGCACTACGATACCGGCGTTCTGCGGTTTCCCGTTGTTGGTGCCGTTGGAGGCGAACTTGGGCGTCTGATAAACCAGGTCCTGCCCGGCTACCGGGAAATCGGCCGCGGGAAGCGTGGCCACCACGTTGGGTGAGCTGCCCTGATTGATCTTCCGCCACTCTTCATTCCAGAAAAAGAAAGTCTTGTCTTTCTGCTGGTTGTAGACCTTGGGAATGAAAAGGGGACCGCCCAGGTTGAAGCCGTAGATGTTGTAGTTCAGCACCTGGCGCGGGGTTGGCGTCGTTTGTTTGTACTTGTTGAAGAAGTTGTTGGCATCGTAATCGGTATTGCGGTTGAACTCGAACAACGTTCCGTGGAACTTCGAGGTGCCGCTCTTGAGCGAAAGGCTCATGGTGGCGCCGGACGAAATGCCGTAATCGGGCGGATAGTTCGAGGACATTACGTTGAATTCAGCGATCGCATCCTGTGAAGGCATGATATCCATGCCGCCCGCGCCGCCGCGGTCATCGGCCTCGCCGCCGTCGATCAGCCAGATGTTGTGGCTCTGGCGAAGACCGTTCACGCTGATGGTGAAGTTAGCGGCTACCGAAGTAGGCGTGTTGCTGTCAGGAAGCGCGGAACTCACGCCCAGGCCGAGGGCGGCAAGTGCGGCGAAGTTACGGTTCTGCGTAGCGATTTCGCTGATCTGCTCGGAGCTGATCAGGGTGCTGACCACGTTGGAGTCAGTTTGAACGGCCAGCGCGTCGGCCTCAACCGTTACAGTCTGGTTTTCCGCGCCGACGGTCAATTTGACGTCAACGCGTGCGGTGGAAGAAACGTTGACCACGATACCGGTCTGGACGAAGCTTTGGAAGCCCTTCGCGGCGACCTTGAGGTCGTAGTTTGCGGGGTTCAGACCGTTAATGTCATACAAACCGGTCGCGCCGCTCTCACTGGTTTTGGTATATCCGGTAGCCGGATCGGTGAGTACGATTTTGGCTCCCGCGACCACCGCTCCCGACTGGTCCGTAACGATGCCCGTTAGATCTGAGTTGGCTTGGGCGAATGCGAATACGCCCGCCAACACAAAGAGCATGGGCAACAGGAAGAACCTGTTTCTCATTTGTCTCATGTGACCTTCCTTTTCAAAAGTTACTGCTGTGGTTCGTATTACTGTCGCTTCCCCGTCTGACAGAGATGAGGCCCGCTGATGTTACGTCTCAGGTCCAATCGATTTTCAGTCCTGGCTTACTCGCGATTCGTCTCAGTGACCACAAGGGTCCCGCGGACGAAATACCGCTCTGGAGTCACGCGTATATGCGTGACTCCGCAACGACTGCGAGTTGAACCGAATAAGATGCCTTCGATTTCACCAGTTGAACTTGAGTGGCGACCGGGCCATTTGACGCGTGCGAATTGTGAATTGTCAAGAAGAAAATCAATTTACCTTGAGGACTTAATCAATTTACCTCGTGACCTTTCAATTCGCTGATCAACGCCCCACTCTATCTATTCGGCGCTTCCGGGAGGTGCTTCCGGAGTAGCCGTAAGCGCTCGCGGCGCTTTACTGCGGGGTTCCGACTACGTTTGTGTCTTCGGAGTGCTCCTCAGAACTCCGATTGGGCTATCGGCTCTGGCCTTCGGAAGCGAATCAAGTTCGATTTCGAAGGTTGAAATAGCCCGATTTCTCCAAGGTATGGAATTTGAAATTCCAAAAACTTCCGATTTTGGAATCCTGGTGCTCAAACGTTTAAGTAAGAGGCACAGTCCATTCTTGTCTTTGAGCCGGAAGCCATTAAATGCCCACCGAATATCAATTGTCAAGGGCTGGTTGCAAACTCTTCCCAAGCGGGATGCTGGCCAACATCTCCGACGATGTCCGTGAGCATTACTACGACTCCAAGTTGCACAACCTCGATTGGGACGCTCTGGTCCATCAAGCCAAACTCAACATCTCCAAGGCCCGCGACTCGACTGTGGCAGATGCTGAGATTGCCGCGCTCCTCGAACGTCTCAACGATGCGCACACCTCGTTCATTCCAATCCGAAAGCCTTTTTCCGTCGACTATGGCTGGCATTTCAAGGTACTCGGGGATCGGTGCTACGTAACCGACGTTCGCGCGGGAAGCGATGCTGAAGCCAAGGGGATGAAGCCAGGCGACCAGGTTGTGACGATTGATGGTTTTGCCGTGGATAGCTCCACAGTTCCCAAACTTCATTACGCGTTGAACGTGGCGATGCCAAGGACCCATCTGGATTTGGTACTGCGCGATAGTTCCGGAAAGATTCTGGACTTCAACGTCGCCTCCGAGGTACACAAGGAGCGAGTCATCTGGGGCGTGGATAACGGTGGCCGCGACGCGTGGCAACAAAGACTGGAAGCAGAAAAACACATCGAACGCGCACGCGCCCAGGTCAAGGAACTTGGCCCTGAACTGATGGTTCTCCGCATTCCCTACTTTCTTGAGGACGGCCTGCCGGTAGAAAACCTGCTCCGGAATGCGCGCGGACACAAGAACTTGATCATTGATCTTCGCGGAACTTCGGGAGGCAGCCTTCCGTCCCTGCTCAGCTACCTGGAAAACATCTTCGATCGGGATGTGACAGTTGGTAACCAAATCGAGCGCGACAAAACCGTGCCCTTAAGTGTCAAAGGCAACCGTCGCAATGCGTTCCGAGGAGATCTGATCGTGCTGGTAGACAGCGAAACGGCTTCCGCCGGCGAGGTTTTCGCGCGCGTCGTGCAGATGGAAGAGCGAGGTACCATCCTGGGTGATCACACTGCCGGGATGGTCATGGAGTCCAGAGTCTTTCCCCATGTATTTGGCGAAAATCCGGTGTATTTTTATGGTGCATCCGTCAGTATCGCCCAGACCGTGATGCGCGACGGCAAAAGCCTTGAGCACGTGGGTGTCTCTCCAGACAGGACGATGGTACCCACCGGCGCCGACCTTGCCGCCGGCCGCGATCCGGTGCTCGCTTACGCGGCGGAACTGGTCGGCGTCAAAGTGACTCCGGAGGAAGCCGCAAAGTTTTTCCCACTGCACGAAAAATAAATGCCTTTCTACCGCTTTTACCGCCGCGGGGTTTGCGCGGTCTGGAAATCGCCGCCACAACCTCGCGGCTCGAGACAATTCGCTTGCCGCGCGATTCAGATTTTGGAATTCTGAAGATAACGTTCTTCGCGGGGGTCCAGTGATGTGGATTGACCGGCAAGATCTCCTTTATACGATTCGCTCGGCGCGGCGGGCACCGCTGCTTTCCACCATCGCAGTGGTGGCGTTGTCTCTTGGGATTGGTCTCAACGGGGGCGTCTTCACTTTGCTGAATGCATTGTTTCTGAGTCCGCCGACGCACAAGGATGCCTCCCGTTTTGTGCAGGTCTATCCAAAATATGAAGGTTGGTTTACGGGAGCCGGCCAATACTCATCGTTTACCACGGAAGACTACGACGCGGTTCGCGCGCAGACGAAGACGCTCGAGGAAATCGCCGCATGGGACCAGAGGGGGGCAATTCTTGAGCAGGCACACCGGGCAATCCCTGCTTTGCTGGTGACCTGCAACTACTTCCGCGTATTGGGGATCGATCGCCCGCTTTTGGGCCGCTTCCTGACGCCGCAGGAATGCGAACGCGGCACGGCCGCGCGGGTGGTCTTGCTGAGCGAGCCGTTGTGGAGGAGCCGGTTCGAGGCCAATCCGCACATTGTGGGCGAGACGATCCACCTCAACGGCGTGCCATACACGGTGGTGGGGATTGTGCGGGCAAGCGACACGAATCCCCGGGCGGGCGGAGTGTTCGCCCCCTACACCACCGAGCCGCTCTACGATCACACAGGCGCAAGCCAGATGGCGAATCCCGATGCGCCCTGGCTCGAAATCGCAGGCCGCCTTCGGCCAGGATACTCGCGCGCCGACGCGCAGGCAGAGCTGACAACGATTCTTCGCCAACAGGACCGCGCCTACATGGAGCGCAAGGTCACCAGCTTCAATCGCAAGACGTCGGTCGAGTTGACCAATGGATCGTTTATTGAGACGCCCGCCTTCCGCGACACGGTTGCGGCGCTGATGGCGTTGATCCTGGGACCGCTGTCACTGGTGCTGCTGCTGGCATGCAGCAATGTGACCATGCTGTTTCTATCCCGGGCGGTGGTGCGGCGCGGCGAGATTGCGGTGCGGCTGGCGCTGGGTGTAGGACGCGCGCGGCTTCTGCGAATGTTAGTTCTGGAGAGCTTTCTGACTGCCGTGATCGCGGGAGGTGTGAGCATCGCCATGACGTACCGCATGCCCCAAATGATCATGAACGTAGCGAACCCGACCCTGGCTGGGCTGGTCCCGCTCATGCACCCGGACTGGCGGGTCTTTGGCTATCTCGCAGCTCTCGTCGCCTTAGCTACCATCGCTTCGTCACTCGCTCCCATTCATGCCACATGGAAACTGGATCTTGTAACCGCGCTCAAAGGACGCGAGGGTGCGGCCACCATGCGTTCGCGGGTCACCGGTGGCCTGATTGTCGCCCAGATCGCGATGAGCTTTGTGCTCCTTACCGCCGCGGTTCTGTTCGCGCGCATGCCGGGGATGGTCATCGCCATGGACCCCGGATTCGAAACGCACCAGACACTGTCGGTTCCGCTGGCGATTGATACCTCGCCGCAAAATCGAACTGCGGCCCTGAGTTTATACCGTGCACTGGAAGCGCAGATACGATCCATTCCCGACGTGCAGTCGCTGGCGTACGAGACCCTGGAACCATTCCGCCAGACGCCGCCGAGCGAGATTCGCCTTCCCCAGCAACAGAAGGGACAGGGCGAGCCCGCGACCATCGATGTCGTCTCCACCGACTTCTTTTCTACCTTCGCAGTCCGCATGATGGCGGGGCGGTCCTTTGTTTCGTCCGATTCAACCGCAGCTCATACAAACCCGGTCGCTGTGGTTTCTCGCGCTTTCGTCAAGCAGTACTGGCCCGGTGAGGATCCGGTCGGCAAGATCATCATCACGCCCGATGACAAGCGGCTTACTGTGGTGGGAGTCGCGGCCGATACTCGCTCCGAGCGTTTTGGAGTCGTTGATGGCCCGCGCCTCTACACCTTGCGCGATCCGTCCGCTCTCGATGGGCAACTGTATGTGCGCTTTGCGGGAAGCGCTGCCACCATGGAAAAGGCCGTATTTGATGCGGTGAAGAGTCTCGACCGGATGCAGGTGATGACACCTCAAACCATCTGGGAGCAAATGGAATCAGACGCCGAAAACGTACGTTCGCTGGCCCGCATCATCGTCGTGATGGCGTCGGTTGCCGTGCTGCTGGCGGTCACGGGTGTCTACGGAGTTCTGTCGTTCGCAATCAACCAGAGGGCACGCGAGTTCGGCATTCGCATGGTGCTGGGCGCGAATCGTGTCACAATCTTCCAATCCATTCTGTTGCGCGGCGGCCGGCAGATCGCAGTTGGCCTAGTATGCGGTTTTGCTCTTGCCGAACCCGTCGTATGGGCATTTGCTCATTTGATCAAAAACTCGCCATTCCCTTTTCGAAGCTTTGACGGGTCGGCGTTCGGGATAGCGGCGGCCTTACTCGTTTCCGTTTCCCTTGCAGGCATGTACCTGCCCGCCCTGCGCGCCACCCAGGTCGATCCAATGAAGTCACTGCGATCGGAATAGTATGCAACCAAAGCCTCAGCCATTCTTAATTTCCGTTTCAGGCCGGCCAACGATGGCGAATTTGGAACGTCATCTGGAACCTGAATCTCGGGGGGATCAGCACTGAATCTTTCGTTTCGAGAGAATTGTGCGGTGATGCGGAAGTTACCTCGGTTCGGGGCACAGCTGGACAGGAGACGATTCCGATTCGCCCGCTGCTGTCATGCGGGTATGTTTCTGGTCTTAACCGGCCGAAACAGCCACAAATTCAAGGCCGTAAACAGAGTTCCCCCGACCGTGAATTTCAACCACACCGGAGCATGCGAGGGCGAGAAGAATCCTTCCAGGCATCCGGCGATAACCAGCAGCGGGATGATGCCCGAGACCAGCCGTGTCGCTTCGATCCCGCCCCTGGCAATCGAGTCCTTCCAGCGATATCCGCCTGGAAAGAGCATGGCATGGCCCAGTCGCAACCCTGCGGCGCCGGCAATGATGATGGACGGCAGTTCGAGCGAGCCGTGCGCGACCACAAAACTCCACAGCGCCATCGACATTCCGTAGTGGTGGCACGCGGCCCCGATCACCCCCAGCAGCATGCCGTTCACAAACAGCGAGTAGAGCGTGAGCAGTCCAAACGAAATGCCGCCAGCAAACGTCTCAAAGCTGACCGTGAGGTTGTTGGTCATGATGCGGCTGGTTTCTTTGGGAGCGATACTCACGATCGACTGTGTCCACATCTCGTGGCGTTCCATGGTGGCGATCATCTGCGGGCCTACGAAGTGACGCATAAACTCCGGGCGCGAAGTGGTGAGCACTACTCCCAGCAGACCGCAGGCGCCAGTGATCAGGAGCGACGCGACGACGTATTGGATCTGCCGCTGAAAGATGGCCGGATACTCATCCTTCAGGAAGCGCAACAGGGTGAGAAGGTTCGTCTTGCGGCCTGAATAAATGATATGGTGAGCCCGAGCCAGCAATTGATTCACAAACGAGGCATAGGTCCGGGCGGTGGTGTCCTGGCGCAGCACCGACAGGTCGGCCGCCACTTGGCGGTAGAGCAGCGCGAGTTCCTGAAGTTCGGCGCGCGACAGTTGTTTCAGCCCGCTCTGGTCCGACTGGGCCAGCAGGGCGGCCAGCCGGTCCCAGTGCGGACGGCGCTTCTGAATCCAGAGGTTGGAGAGAGTCTGCGGCATGGATCCGAATTCAGATCAGCTTAGCATCGAAACACCGGAACTGGTTGCCATCGAGATGCCGCTGGCGGGGATCGGAAGCCGGTTCATCGCCCTGCTGGTCGATACCCTCATCTGGGCTGCAGGCCTGTTCATGCTCGGGCTCCTCTTCTGGGCCGTCCAGCCCGCCGTCGAAGCTTTCTCGCAACTCTCTTACCAATGGGCGTTTGCCATCGTCACCTTCGTGATCTTTCTGCTCAACTGGGGATACTTCACCCTCTTTGAGGCATTCTCGAATGGGCGCACGCCCGGCAAGCGCGTTGCCAAGATCCGCGTGATTCAGCGTTCCGGCCGGCCCATCGGCTTTTTTGAGTCGCTCGCCCGTAACCTGGTTCGCTACGTGGACCAGATCCCGTTCTTCTATGCGGTGGGCGTGATCGTCATGTTCATCACCAAGCAGCATCAGCGGCTCGGCGATCTGGCGGCGGGCACCCTCGTGGTGCGGGACAGC
>Ga0206925_1123_pt1 | contig 15244 bp, 13 predicted proteins | sample Alteio_BWOrgHeat_62_FD_152944 | JGI IMG/M metagenome (GOLD analysis project Ga0206925, IMG submission 152944) | Enriched cells from forest soil in Barre Woods Harvard Forest LTER site, Petersham, Massachusetts, United States -... | ecosystem: Environmental > Terrestrial > Soil > Temperate forest >...
ACACTATTCAGTCTAATAAATTGAAGACCAAATTACTCACATTGAACTATTGCTAAATAACCGGATTGACCTTTTCATCCCAAAACAAATTCATTATGATAAATCCATCCGTATTTGGCGAATTTATCACTTAAGAAACTTTAACAATTTGGCCCTAGCTTAGAATTGCTTTTTGGAAAGCATCCAGGGTTTTCTCAACTTCTTTTTCTGTATGCTTTGCAGATACAAACCATGTTTCAAACTGGGAAGGCGGTGGATAAATGCCATTATGAATTAATGACCAGAAGAAACGTGCAAATTTTTCAGTGTCCGATTTTAAAGCCGAAGCATAATCCGTCACCTTTTCTTTATTAAAAAATGGCGTAATCATAGATCCAAAAATTACGACCTTAACAGGTACATTAGCTTCATCTGCAATTTTACGTATACCATTGGCCAGGACTGCTGTAATGCTATTGATATGTTTGTAAATTGCGGGATCTTTTAACCGGGTCAACATGGCGATGCCGGCAGCCATCGCAATTGGGTTTCCGGACAGCGTACCAGCCTGGTAAACAGGTCCCAAGGGTGCTACCATATCCATGATTTCTGCCCGGGCGCCATAGGCGCCTACAGGCATACCACCGCCTATTATTTTTCCAAGACATGTGATATCAGGTACTACCTTATAATAATGTTGAGCGCCTCCAAAACATTGACGGAAGCCTGACATCACTTCATCAAAAATAAGCAGGGTATTGTGTTCTGTAGATATATCTCTCAGTTTTTGTAAAAAATCATTTTCAGGGAGCACTAACCCCATATTACCCGGTACGGCCTCTACCAAAATTGCTGCTATCTCATCTTTATTCGCTTCTAACGCTGATTTAACAGCTTCAATATCATTGAATGGAACTATAATCGTGTCCTTTACAACCGCTTCTGGTACACCAGCGCTTCCGGGCAGACTGAGGGTTAACATTCCTGAACCAGCCTGTGCCAACAGGAAATCAGAATGGCCATGATAACAGCCTGCAAATTTGATGATCTTGTTTCTTTTCGAAAAAGCGCGGGCAAGCCTTATCGTACTCATTACTGCTTCTGTGCCAGAGTTTACAAACCTCACCTTATCCATATATGGAAAGGCCTCCTTTACCAGTTCAGCAAGTACAATTTCATTTTCTGTAGATGCACCGAAGGTAGTACCATTCTCCAAAGCTTTTACGATGGCCTCACGAACTCCTTGATCGTTATGGCCCAGGATTAAAGGACCATAGGATCCGACAAAATCTACATAACTATTATTATCAACATCTGTAATATATGGACCATCTCCTTTTTGAATAAACAAGGGTGTGCCCCCAACGGATTTAAAAGCCCTTACCGGGCTATTTACCCCACCTACCAGGCTTTTACCTGCTCGTTCAAAAAGGTCTTTGGATTTCTGATAACTCATATACTGATGTACTTTTTAAATCAATTATTTACCTGAAAACAATTTCACAAGACTTTCAGGTGTTTGAAGGAAAGAGGTTATAATAGGTGTATCACTTAATGTGAAAATACGTGCTTCGGTCATTCTCAGTTCATAAACCAGGTCACTGAATTGTGGCAATTCTTCCGTTTCATAACTTACAATAAACTCCTGGTCCTGCAAGCCGAATGAATACAACAACAACTGGGTAATATCAGGGAATGACTTACCAATCTTGATATGAGAATTCATCATTTCCTGCCTTTCCTCCCGGCTTTTCAGATACCAGGGAGCCGTTTTGGTAAAAGGATAAACAATAAAATATGGTTTTCTTGTATCTTCAAAAGGATCAAGTTCCTGGGCTGATCTTTTTGCCTTTGAATAAATGGAAGGCTTGGTTACGCCCCAGAAATTTTCAACAGGCGTAATGAATTCCCGGAAAGGATTGGTAGCCATGGCATAATCTGCCATAAATTTCATTGGGACACCATTATCATCAATTTCAACTGTGCTCCATACCAGGATGTCAAACTTGGTTTGAGCTGGGTAAACCTGGTAAAACCAAGTTTTTTTCGATGCTTCCTGGATGTGTTTCAGAAAACTTTTTAAGGTTTGTTTCCGGTCCTCAACGCTGAGTTTCCAGTAGTTATTATTCAACGAAAAAAGCCCGTAATGTACTAATATCCTGTTTTCCATAATTTCCAATTATTCAATCTTTTAATTATTCAATCTTTCAATTTCTTTAGCTGCATCTTTTGCAAAATAAGTAATAATCAGGTCTGTACCCGCCCTTTTCATACTGAGCAACATTTCCATCATCACTCGCTTTTCATCAATCCAGCCTTTTTCTGCCGCGGCTTTTACCATGGCATATTCACCACTCACGTTATAGGCCGCCATAGGCACCAGTGTTCTTTCTTTAGCTTTTGCTATAATATCCATATATAGCATGGCCGGTTTTACCATCACAATATCCGCACCTTCAGCAATATCGATATCTATCTCTTTCATGGCTTCCCGGGTATTACCGATATCCATCTGGTAGGTGGCACGGTTCCCAAACTGTGGGGCCGAATCTGCCGCCTCCCTGAAAGGTCCGTAACAGGCTGAATAATATTTGGCTGAATAAGCCATAATGCTCACCCGTTCAAAATTATTTTTGTCCAATACCTCCCTTATGGCTTTTACCTGTCCATCCATCATAGCGCTTGGGGCCACAATGTCGGCCCCGGCTTCTGCATGGCTAAGTGCCATATTCTGCAAAACCTCAAGGGTTTCATCATTCTGGACATAATCATCATGCACAATTCCGCAGTGGCCATGATTTGTATATCCACAAACACAAACGTCCGTCATCACGACCATATCAGGAAAATTTGTTTTAATCATCCTTATGGCATTCTGAACGGAGCCGTTAGGATTGTAGCTTTCACTGCCATGGTCATCTTTATGGCTGGCCAATCCAAATATCAGAATTGATTTCAAGCCCAGTTTAACCATTTCTGCACACTCATCTTTTAAAGTATCTACTGAAAAACGATGCTGACCTGGCATGGAAGAAATTGGTTCTTTTATCCCTGACCCGTCTTTCACAAAAACCGGGTACACCAGGTCGTCGATATTTAAAACAGTCTCTCTAACGATATTTCTCAAAGAATCAGTATTTCTTAGCCTTCTGGGTCTGTTTATCATGTAAGTTATTATGTTATTGGGTTATTAAGTTCATTTGCAACTGGCTTGGTTTTAGCCAATATGTCACTTATTTAAAATCTCCAAATTAATATTTTTTTCAAAAAACTTTATAATTGCATTAGTGAGGCCATCTGCAGTATAGGTTTCAGCAATTATATCTGGTTTTATTCCTTTCTCCATGGCCTTTTCCGCCGTTACGGGGCCAATACAGGCTATATATGCATTGTTCTTTTCGATTCCCATTTCGCTGAATGCCTCAACCACTGATGGACTGGCAAAGGTAACAACATCCAGCCCTTTATTTATCAATTCCTGCAATTCATCTTTCCGGTTGGTTATCTTTTGAGTGGTATAAACAATTACCTCATCTACCACTCCTCCCCTGTTTGTAAGTCCACTCAATAATTCATCATCAGCAATATCAGTTCGGGGAAGAAGTATTAATTTCCCTTCTATACCTGGCAGGCTGTCTGCGAGTTCCGCAGCGGTATAAATGCCGGGAATAAAATCAACATTATAGCCATTCTGTTCAAGAAACCCCGCCGTTTTTGAGCCAATGGCTGCAATTTTCGATTTTACTGGGTTTTTACCGCTGGCTCCAGACAGTTCTATAAAGTATTTGGCTGCATTATAGCTTGTGAATATGATCCAGTCATATTGCTCAAGTTTTGTTAGTGTTTTTTGGATTTGATCTGAAACTGAAACGGGTTTAATTTCGATCAGCGGGAAGGAAATGGGTAATGCGCCCAGGGAAGACAGTTTTGCCGCCCATTCTTCATACTGGTTTTTGGGGCGAGTCAATAATATCCTTTTACCTTCCAGGACAGTTTTCATTAATTATTTTTTTGGCCAAAACGCCCCAAAAGAATATTGCCAAGATTTGTTCCAAGTTCTGTTCCCTGGTTCAAGGCGCTCCCCAATCTTTCAGTTTCAAAAATTGTTCCGTCCTCATTAAACATGATACCATCCAGGACAAGTTCGTTGTTTATCATCCTGGCATAGCCGCCTATCGGCATCCGGCAGCCCCCACCCAGGGCAGACAAAAAAGCTCTTTCTGCTGCGGCAGCCTGTTCAGCCCTTACATCAGTGATTTTTTGCACTATAGCCAGCGTTTCCATATCATCATCACGCACCTCAACGGCTAATATACCCTGAGATACGGCAGGCAACATTTCTTCTTCTGTAAATACCTGGGTTATTTTATGAACCATATCAACCCGCTCCAACCCTGCAGCCGCTAAAACCACTGCATCAACAATACCATCTTCGGCTTTTTTCATCCGGGTAATGATGTTTCCATGGATAGGAAGAATTTCAAGATCAGGCCTTAGTAATTTTAATTGATATGCTCTTCGTAAAGATGAAGTCCCAACTTTGGCACCCGCAGGTAATTCATTTAATTTAAGTTTATTCCGGGAAACCAGGCAATCCCTGTGTTCACCACGAACTGGCATTGCTCCGATGCAAACACCCGACGGAAGCTGGGTTGGCATATCTTTTAAACTGTGAATGGCGAGGTCTATATGGCCCCGCTTCAATTCAAGTTCTACTTCTTTTACAAAAGCTCCCAGGATGTCTATTCCTTCATCACCACTGGTTTTGATAGTTCTAACTTCATATTCAAGGCCCGGATTTGCATCCTGGAGCATTTTCATGACCAGATGGGTTTGAGTAACTGCGAGCAAACTGCCACGGGTACCAACCAGTAGCTTTTTGATTTTACGGGGGGTTTCCAAAATGTTAGAGGTCAAATAGTTCCTTGAATGTCTGGATCGGATTTTTTTCTACATGAGGTTCTTGTGAAAAATGCCTTAACCTTTCTATAGGTTTTCCGGATACCCTGCGGGTAACTCTGCTTATAAGGTTTTCAATTATTTTTTGCTGGTTTTCATCCAGTTTTCCCAGCTTAGGCAAAGCCCATTTCAATTCTTCATCTCTGATCGTATCCAGTTTTTCGTAATAAGATGAAATGAGCGGGCTTACCTCCCGGGTATTTAGCCAGAAATTGAAGTCGGCAATTTCATCGGTAATGATAATCATTGCCTTAGGTATTTCCTGTTGACGTTTTTGCATACCCAGATCTGTTTTGGCCTTCATATCATCAAGGTCATAAAGCCTTTTATTCGCAAGGGTTTTTATTTCAGGATCAAAGTTTCTCGGAAGACCCATATCAATCATTACGATATGTTTCTCGATATTTTCAAAGTCTTCTTTGTGCAAAACATATACATTGGTAAATGTAGCACCGATAATAACATCCACTTCAGGCAGTATAGACCTGATATCTTCCATACTCAGGGCTTTGCTGCCATGGTATAGATTTTCCATGCTTTGTGCCCGCCTGAAACTGCGACTTGCAATGTATAAATTTGAAAATGGCTTCTTTGAAATAATTTTAAGGACAAGATTTGACATTTCACCAGTTCCCAAAACAAGAACGGTGGTTTTTGTAAAATCATAATTTCCATCCCTAAGTACATCGCAGGATACAGATGCCAGTGAAACAGGATATTGGCCAATAGCCGTTTCCTGCCTTACCTTCTTACCCACTGAAATAGCCCTGCGAACAAGTTCATCCATTATCGGGCCAATGCTTTTAACTTCCTGGGCAAGAGCATATGCCTTTTTGATCTGGCCCAGAATTTCATGTTCACCAATGGCTTGTGATTCAAGACCACTCGCTGTGGCAAATAAATGTCTTACAGCAGCTGTTTCATAATCGAATACAGAAAGATAGGGATCCAGTGGACCAAATTCCCTGAAAAACTCAAAAATTGGGTTTAGATCGTCTGTAATTGCATAAACTGCCAAACGATTGCAGGTGGAAATAATAAATACTTCCTGCGTATATTTTTTTAATGCCAGCAATGCCGCAGTGACATCGTCATTGGTAAGGGAAATTTTTTCCCTGATGGCCAATGGTGCTTTTTGGTGGCTTAATTCTACTCCGACAATTCTTTTCATAAATCCTTTTAAATCTACAACACTGCAAATTTTCGAAATAGCTACACCCTTGTCAATGATAAATGTCAGTTTTATGTATGACTAATATCATGTATTTAGCATTGATCCAATACCAAAGATAAGCAAAAATTCAATAAATCAGCACCTGCAGTTAAGGAACGTCTTTTTTACCTAACACAACCCTAAACAGAACCGCTCCGCAAAAATAAGTTAAAGTTTTGTATAAAGGTAAAATGAAATGCAATTTGATCCTGAATCCCCATTTCCTCCCGGGCTTGGATGGCCCGGGAGGATAGATTTGTCTGGGGTTTACACACAAAAAAGAAATATGAAGATTACTTACTCATTACGCGGCTCCTTAATTAACCTGAGTATCCGGATTAACCTGATGGCCCCAGAACTGCAATAATTACGAATTCTTAATTGTAAGACGAATATTGAACCTGAAAGGTGAGTAAAAGATAAGAATCGGGATATTATCAAGATTTCAGGGCAGACAAAGCCTTTTCCAGGAAATGAAACATTTCCCCAATTTCTTCTTTGGTGCAAGTTCCTACACTGAGTCTATACCATGGCGATTGCCGGTCAGCACCGAAACAGTAAAACGGAACAACGGCCAATTTTGCTTCGCTAAGTATATAGTTCGTTACTTCTTCCTGGTTAGCTAAAACGCCATCCCTAGAATGCATTCCTGCTAAATCGAGCTTTATCGTTAAATAAATCGCTGCTTGCGGCTTAATGGCATCTACCCTGTAACCCTTATTTTTTAGATCCATCAGGCCATTGTATACCAGCCATAATCTTTCTTCAAGCGCAGCTTTGAAGGGAACAAGAAAATCGTTTATGACCTCAGCTTTCAAAAGAAAGGCAGCAGTCGCCTTTTGCTCAGCCATTGGGCTCCAGGCACCTATATGACTAAGAAGGGCTTTCATTTTATTAATGACATGGGCAGGCCCCAGGCTCCAGCCCACCCTTACCCCCGTTGCTGCAAATGCTTTACTAATGCCATCCACAAAAATGGTATAGGCCTTCATCTCAGGCCTTAAAGATACTGGATTATAATGTTTAGTATCCCCATATACCAGTGTAAAATACATCTGGTCAAACATCAGGTATAATTTCCGATCACTTGCCTGCCGCTTTTCATTCTCGGCGAGTACCAGGTCACATATTTTTTCCAGTTCTTCTTTTTTAAAGGTAGTTCCAGTGGGATTTTGAGGTGAACAAAGACTAATCAAAGTTGCACCTTCAAGATGAGGTGCAATATCTTCAGCAGTGGGCATAAAATTATTTTCAGACAAGACCTGTATAACACAATGCTCACCACCATTCATATGGATATAATGATTGTTGTTCCATGATGGAACGGCATAAATCACTTTATCACCCGGACCAACCACTGCACGAAACAAAGAATAAATAAGAGGTCTGCCCCCTGCAGCAATCAGGATTTCATTGGCTTTATAATGGATGCCCTCTTCCCGCTCTATAAACGCCCCTACTGCATGGCGCAATTCCAAAATTCCCTCAGCGGGCGGATAACTGGTATGATCAGCATGATAGGCTTTGATAATTTCAGCTTTCAAATCTGCCGGAATCGGGAAAATAGATGGATCAAAATCACCAATTGTATAATTGAATATTTTTTCACCGGCATTCACCCTTACCTTGATTTCATTGCCAAGTTTGACAATTTCTGATCCGACGAGTGTTTCTGAAAGTTGACTGAGCCTTGTCATTTATTTTTGTTTAGGCAAATTTGGGGGAAATTAATTGAAAAACCTATTTGAGATAAATTAAGGTAAACTATTAAAATCCTGCTTTCGCGAGACTTGCTCTTTGAAATGAAAATTAATTTAAGACAAAGGCAATTAGCTGCATTTGGGAATAAAACATTTGGGTATAAAGCAAAATGTTTATTTTTGCCATAAATACATAATTAACCTAATAACAAACAATGAGATGCGAAATCTGATCATTTTTATAGGAATACTTTCGGCTTCATTGGGTGCAAATGCTCAATCTGCGATTACATTAACCAGAGCAAATATAACTGGGCTTAGTCAAACTATTACCCATTCGGTAAATGCTGGCACTGCCGGGATAACGGCACCCACTATTGGTGCTAATCAATCCTGGGATTTTTCCTCTCTTGTAGGAATCACTGCCATTAATTCAGGTTTTGTACCTGCCAATTTTTACTTTACTAACACCTTTTCAAAAACCGCAGTTGCTGACTCCAGTACAAGTGAGGTAGTTATAAAATTAACAGAAGAAGTTCATGCGCCGTTGGTTTATGATATTGATAATAATGGCTTTTTTATAGCAGGCAGGATCATTTCGGCACAAAACTATAGCGAAGCACCGCTTACCGGCCAGCCACAAGATAGTTCTTTCTGGCCTTTCCAAACTTATATAGCCAGGGAAAACCTAATTGCTTTTCCAGCAACAATGGGCAGTTCCTGGACATCCAAAACCGTGCATCCTTTAAATTCAACAATAACTATTGTATCCTATAAATTAAAAAATGCACCCGTAAAAGTAGTTGTACACTCCTATATAAAAGATACAGTTGTGGGCTGGGGTACACTCAAAGTTCCTTCATCAAAAAATGCAAGTATTCCGTATGATGTTTTGCTTGTAAGGCGGCATACGGTTACCTCAGATAGCTTTTACCTGAATAATCAACCGGCTCCCGTTTTTGTAATGGCAGGTTTTGGTTCCAAGCAAAATGATACCACTTCCAACACTTATCAGGAATTCTTTTACCGCTCCGGAAATGGTATGCCTTTATTGACTTTGAATTTTAATAGTGATAGCACATATACCTCTCCTGGCTCTGCTAACTATACAGTTGACAGCGTTAAAAGCGGCATTGAAGATGCGTCATTTAATCCTGATCTCTTTAAAATCTATCCAAATCCATCTTCAGGTGGACTAGTAAATTTTCAATTGCTAAAAAAAAATGACCTGCCCTGGAAGCTAATTGTTGTTAACGCCCTTGGGCAGGAGGTAAAAACAATTCCTATTGAAGGCACCGGGAATCTAAACCGGAATTTTAACATGAATGGTAATGAGCCTGGTCTATATTTCGTGAGAGTAACTGATGAAATCGGGACTACCCTTGCAACAGGCAAACTTGATATTAGTCAATAATTAGTAAATTACTGACTTAGTGCATTTATGACACGCAACGGCGTGTTTAAAAAATCGACAGCTGATATAAAATTTTGGGGTTTAAATTTTTTATGATTTTATTTGCTCATGATCACTAATAGGATTTTAATTGTCCTGATTTTTTTGGCAGGTTTATTTTCTTCTTGCAGCCGGGTAAGTGTATCTCCTTCCGCTAACCCAAGCGGGTCATCTGTGAAATTTTATGGGGATCATTTCGGAAATTTCCTCAGCACCTTTAACCCAACCATTGATGGCGGATATGTGTTTGGGGGATATACCATTAGCAGCCCTTCAAGTGAGCAGCAGGGGTTTATCCAAAAATGTGATAATAAAGGAAATGTAGAATGGTACCAGACCTATGGCGGCCCTAAACAGGATCTTTTTTGGGCAGTGCACCCTACTTCTGACGGTGGTTATATTGCTGCTGGTGCAACTACCTCATACGGCCTTGGTGTAGCACAGAATAACCAAAGCGCATATTTAATAAAAACGGATGGGAGCGGCAATATCACCTGGCAAAAAACCTATGGGGGCCCCTCAAACAATATATTTTATGAAGTGTCTGAAGCGCCTGACAAAAGCTTAATAGCCGTAGGTAGCCAAGCGGGGCAGTATTATGTTGTAAAAACAAACCCGAATGGTGATACACTGTGGACCAGGACGTTATTTAAAGGATATGTGAGAAGCTTTGCCACATCTGTTGCCTATGACACTGCAGGCAATATAGCTATTGCCGGATTTGAAAACAGAAGTGTTGACTCTTTTGAAGGAAACCCTACTTATTCATTATTGACCCCTAATGGCAAATTTCTAATAAAGTATATTAACTATAACAACTTTGGAAATATATATAAAGGCTATGGTGGCGCATTGTATCATTCTTATAATATTAATAATAATGCTATAGTTCCTACAGTAATCAATCTATCTAATCCACTATTTTGCGAAAAAATTATCAGCCGGCCTGATGGATTTATTTATGTACTTAACCAACAAGGCTTCCAGTCTCTTTTACTATTTAAAATTGATTTTAATGGGAAACTCAGCTGGAGTAATATTTACTTTGCAAAAGGCGCTGTTTATTTTAACGATGCAACCAATACTCCAGATGGCGGGCTCCTTATTTCCGGTGGTTCTTATGATTTTATTCAATCTGACCATTTCAAATACTTATGGTTGCTGAACACTGATGCCAATGGAAAGAAAACAAATGAAAGCTATATCCCCTTCCAGGAAAACTGCTGGGCTGTAGGAGCTATTCTTAACGGGAATAAAATAGCCATTGCTGCTAATCTGACCACGACTTCAAACATCCATGCCAATTTTTTCGGATTTCTTACCACAGACCAGAATGGGAATATCAAGTAAAAAATTTCATTTAATTATACTATTAAGTATCATAGTTATACCATTTCTCTCTTGTAAAAAAGAACCACCGTCTTCCAGTCAAAATGTGTTTTTAAAAACTTATGAAACCAAAGATTCCAATGCCATTGCATTTAATGTGATACAGTTGAATGACGGAGGTTTTTTCTTATTTTCAGCTGCAGGTGACGCTTCTTTATTATTAACAAGAACAAATAAATACGGGAATATTATTTCTGAGAAAACCATTCTAAAATCTAGTTTCCAGCAGTTTTATTTGATCCCCCCGGCCCCATGGGTATTTTATAGTTATAACACCAGTGATCCAAGTCATTTTTTAGCACAATCAGGTGGTGATATTGCAATATTTGACACAACGGGCAAGCTAGATAGATACCTGTATAATGATTTCCTTAATGAACCTTTTATCCGGGAAAATAACAATTTTTTCAGTTCATACTGCGATGGATTGATTTTTAATGCCCCGCATTCAAACAATTATATTTACCAATACGACCAGGACTTTAATTTAAAAGAGAAAGACACCTTTACAGATACAAGGCTGGGCCCAGGGAAAGTTTTGCAGTTTTTTGTAAATGGAACTTCATCACCAGAGGTCTACAAAATTTCCGGAACCAAATATCCCACTGCTAATACGTCTGCTACGGCATTAATGAAAATTTTTGCAGCCGAATTGCCTGTAAAAGGTGGGAATGTATTTCAAACTATTATTGACACAAATGATCATATTCATTCAGACCAGTTTACCTGGCAAGCAAATACAAATGATTCCGGAGAAATATTACTGGGTCAAAGAACCGATATAACCTCATCAAATACAATTATATATCCAATTGCCATCATGCTTGATAAAAACCTGAAAGTGGTTTGGGAAAAAGAATACCAACCAAGCAGCGGCACCATATTCCCGGGTAATATAAAAATATGTAATGATGGTGGTTTTATTATCACAGGCTACATCGGGAAAACCGGTTATGGAAACAATAACCTGCCTTACGCACTAAAAATTGATAAAAACGGTACTAAGCAATGGGACAAAATCATCCCATCTATTACTGGTACAGGATCATTTGTTTATGGAACAGATCTTAACGATGGGGGGTTTGCCCTGGTAGGTACTTCTTCACAATTTGGGAATGGATTCAATACCAACAGGGTATTGTTTGTAAGAACTGATGCGGACGGAAATTTTTAATAAACTGGATATTGAATTGCCATCCAAGTAAATTATTAGTTTTTTTCTCAATTGGCTTGCATAATTTTGAAGGCATTCTTTTTGCCAAAATTTATTATTCTAAATGTTAGATTTCACAAATACTACCTTTACCGCCATTGCTATACACGAAGTTGGTAACAAACTTAGAAATGAAGAAATTGGATTTTCAAAATCCGGTATTGAATTATCTGATGTTGATTTGGAAACTGTGTTAATGAAATATTTACTTACCCCGTTTAAAGGAGACGAGTTTTTTCATTTCGCGCACCCAACAGTTATCACCCAAAATGAGGTCTATTCTTTTTGCAAAGACGTTTTTGATAATCCTGAAACTTTTTTTGAAAATTCAAAGGCCATTGGGAGGCATCTTTATGAGCAATCAACCCATCCTAAAGTAAAAGCAGGTGAATTGTATGTCACGCTTTTGCATGATTGTAAAATAGATGGCATTTTTACTGATGCCATTGGTATTTTTAAGTCTGAAACCAAAGATACTTTTTTAAAGATTAAGCCAAACAAAGTAAATTATGATTTAAATTATGAAGACGGTATCAATATCAACAAATTAGATAAAGGCTGTGTAATATTTAACACAGAAGAGGATAATGGATTTAAGGTGGCCATTGTTGATTCAGGCGGATCTTCTGAAGCCCAATACTGGAAAAACGATTTCCTTGGTCTTACCCCATGTGAAGACGATTATAACCATACCAAAAATTATCTTTCTTTTTGTAAAAGTTTTGTGAATGACAAACTTGGGGAAGATTTCAAGGTCGATAAAGCTGACCAGATCAAAATGCTGAATGACAGTATTAGCTATTTTAAAAAAAATGAAAAATTTGATCAGGATGAATTTGCGGATGAGGTCATCAATGAACCTTCATTGATTGGCGCTTTTAAAGATTATAAAAAAAGCTACGAAGCAGATAAAGAAATCCAGATTGCTGATGATTTTGAAATTTCATCTTCGGCAGTCAAAAAGCAGGCCCGCACTTTCAAAAGTATTCTCAAGTTGGACAAGAATTTCCATATTTACATTCACGGTGACCGAGAAATGATTGAAAAAGGCTTTGATCCTTCACTGGGTTTGAGTTTTTACAAAGTGTATTTTAAGGAAGAAAGTTAGAAAACATTTAAGCAAAGAGCGATAAATAAATAACGCCCCAAGTGAAAAGTCACGGAATGTTGGAAACAATTCTTTTGGTTCTTTGCGAAAACCTTGGCTGTCTCTGCGTGAACCCGAATTAGTCAATAAGCTTATTTCCACCTGCAAGCCTGATAAGGATGATGACTGCCGCAATAATCAGCAGAAAATGTATGGCCCAGAAAAAGATATGCAGGGCAAACCCAATGGCCCACATTACGATTAAAAAGGCAGCGATATAGTATAATATATGGCGCATAATATTCTATTATTAGATACAAAACTAAGCTAATTTTTTAATAGGGTACTATCAGAAAGGAAATTACCCGCATCAATTACAAAAGATTATTCTGTATAATTCAAGGCTATGTTTTTTTTTGATTTCACAGGATTATTTATTATTTTTACGGCTTGATAACCTAAACCATTTAATTTCATCCCTATGCGAATTAATTACATTATTAATTTTTTCTATCTTTTTGGCATTTTATTTTTGCTATCTTCCTCATCCTCATCAGCCTGTTCCTTCAAACCAACAATGACAGGAGATTCCCTGGTCTGCTCAGGCAATACCGGAAATTATTCAACCACAAAAGTCATTAGCCATTTTTACAGATGGATCGTAAGAGGCGGGGGATCCATTGTTTCCGGCCAGAATACGACGGCACTTGTTGTAATGTGGCCAAATGCAGTAACGGGTCTTGTAGTATTAGTTGATAGTACAACAGGATGTTATGATTCAGCAAGGCTGTTTGTAAAAGTGGGACTTTCGCAGGCCACGTTACAAAGCAATCCATTTAATACACTTGGTACAGCCAGCCAAACTGGAAAAAAAGTTTACAGTGTCACCACCGGAGCCAATAATCAATACGGGGCTGCCTGGTGTATTAATAGTGTCAGCCTGAATAAGAATTGGGATTTTACTTTTGAATTAACCCAATGCCCAGGCCCTTCTCCCCTGGCCGATGGAATGATGTTCGTGATCCAAAACAACGGGCCTAATACACAACCTTCCACTACCGAGGGTAGTGACCTGGGCTATTATGCCGCACCTACAGGCACATTTGCCCAATCCATCGGGATGGAATTTGATATATATCAGTCAGCTGCCAATTTTTTTGACAGCAGTGCGAGCCACATGTCACTTGTAAAAAATGATGACCCTACCCCACTGCGCCACCAGATTGATATTACCAGCCCTCCATTGGGTGGCGGCTCTCCGTGTGGACCAAGGGTTTTCAGGATTGTCTGGAACAGAAGTATTAACCTTATGGATTTCTATTTTGACGGAAAAAAGAAATTTTCATGGAATAATGATGTAGTTAAAAATGTGTTCGGAGGCAATCCTAACGTGTGGTTTGGGCTTACCGGCGCTACAGGCGGACTAAATTCTTACCAAAGTATTTCCATAGATACAGTGATTTATGGTCAGCCCATCATTATTGCATCAAGAGATACTGCCTGTACAGGGGACTCTGTTACACTTACTTGCAGTTCTGCAGTTAGTTACTTGTGGTCAACCGGCGGCAAAACAAGATCAATAAAGGTTGGCAAAACCGGCACATATTCTGTAATAACTTCAGACAGTACAAAGTGTACCAGTAATTCGCTTCCCTATAACATAACTTTTATTCCCAGGGATTCTGCCTCTTTTACAGTTGGCAGCGCCGCCTGCCAGGGATCATTCATTTCTATAACGAATAAAAGCACACCATCCACAGGCATTAATTACTTGTGGAAATTTGGGAGCGGTAAAGATAGTTCTTTGGCATCAACTCCTGGATACAAATATAATACGCCGGGCAATTATACAATAAACCTTTCCGTATCCAATGGAGGCTGTACGAGTAAAGCTTCGCAACCCATTTCAATATATGCTTCACCAGCGGGCTCTAATTTTATAGCTGGTGTACCCTTTACAGGCCAGTTTAATAGTGGCGACCAGACAAACCCTGATAATGTTTGCCTCGGTGATACAATTACTTACCAGATACTACCACCAAAGGCATTTTCAAACAGCGATTTTGGAAGCAAATGGATCATAAACAGTATAAAATTTGCTACCCCATATGGACTAATCGATAAAGATACCGCATTCAAAAATCCTACTTCATCTAAAAATGCAATATTCAGCTTCTTTCCAAAAAATTACGGTGACAGTACCATTTTGCTCACAATGGATCTAAAGACCGTTCAAGGCAATTGTGATTCT
>Ga0206925_1126_pt1 | contig 15083 bp, 12 predicted proteins | sample Alteio_BWOrgHeat_62_FD_152944 | JGI IMG/M metagenome (GOLD analysis project Ga0206925, IMG submission 152944) | Enriched cells from forest soil in Barre Woods Harvard Forest LTER site, Petersham, Massachusetts, United States -... | ecosystem: Environmental > Terrestrial > Soil > Temperate forest >...
AGACCACACCCGGCTGTTTGGCTGTGTCGCCGGCCACCCGCTGATCCGTCCCAGCCTGGTAGTGCATGGTGCCAAAAACCACGCCTTGCAGATTTTCGCGGGTCACCAAGCCCGGATCTTCCCGGTAGTTGTTGAGTCCCTTGGCCACCCAGCCATCTTTCGTGTGGCTAATCAACCGGTGGGAAACGAGGTCCCCCGTGTTATCCCGATAAACGACCAGCATACCCGCCGTCAGTTGACTGAAATCCGTCCGGGCCACCAACAGGAGCGAATCATGGCTGATTTGGGGGAGCATTGATTCACCGCGTGAAACATATACCTTCCAACCGGAATTCATATTGGCCACTTGGCGGGCATCTGCCAACGCTTGGGTAAACGGTACCTCGGTACCGCGTGAGGCGGCTTGGGCTGTAGCGGGGATCAGAATCCCGCCGATGAGGCAGAGGGCTATCACCCAGCTTAGCAGCTTCCACTGAAGGGCTTTGACCGTCTTGGGGTATTGGCTGGCTTTCATGCCTTACCTTACCCTCCCCAGACAGTTTGCGGTATCGGTGCGAGTGGGTACTTTGAGGGTTAAATAGCCCGATGAAGCCTCCGACTATCACCTGATGAAACCCAGTCGTACCCCCTTCTTCTGCCCCGGGAAACTCTGTAGGTCGAGCAGGCAAAAGCCTTATTTCTCGAGGAGAACCCGCACTCGAACCCAAACTTGGTTTTTGATAGCCTGCCTGCGTTGCACCCACCGGAAAGTCAAAAGGGAAAATCCCCCCTTGACTCACTTCAAAGGCTGGTTGGCCGTAGTTGCCGCAAGGCCTCGTAAACCCCAATTCCCGCCGCTGTGGAAAGGTTTAACGAGCGCAGCGCCGGGTCAGGCTGGGGAATCTTTACCCGTCGCTCAGGCCCTATCTGGTCGTGCAACCACTGCGGTGCGCCGCCACCTTCGTTTCCAAATAACAGCCCATCTTCGTCGGCAAAATTCGCGTCCCAATAAGTTTTTTCGGCATGCGTGGTGAAAAGCCACAGTCGCTTCGGACCGTGCGCGTACTGCAAAAAGTCCTCCCATTTTTCGTGATGCACCACATCCAGCGAATTCCAATAATCCATCCCACTGCGCTTCAGATGTCGGTCGGTGATGCGGAAACCCAGCGGATGAATCAGGTGCAACCGCGAGCGGGTCAAGGCGCAGACGCGGCCAATATTGCCCGTGTTTTGCGGAATTTCCGGCTGAAACAAAACTACGTGCAGCATAAATAAAAATTATTTCCACGCGCGGATTGACCGCTGGGCCTCGCGCAATTCGGTCTTGCGCCGCAACGATTCGCGTTTGTCGGACACGTTCTTGCCTTTGCACAAGGCCACTTCGACCTTCGCCAGACCTTCCTTAAAATAGAGCCGCAACGGGATGACCGTCATGCCCTGCATTTCCACCGCCGCTTTGAATTTATTTATTTCGCGCGCATTCATCAGCAGCTTGCGCGGCCGGCGGGGCTCGTGGTTATGGATGTTGCCTTGAGCGTATTCCGCAATGTAAGCGTGGTGCAGCACCGGCGCGCTGGCCTCAAAGCGCACAAAAGCATCCGCGAGTTGCGCCAGCCCTTGCCGCAACGCCTTCATCTCCGTTCCCCGCAGCATCACCCCCGCCTCCAGGCGCTCGCCCACATGGTAGAGGTGGAAAGCCTTGGGGTTGCGGATTTCAGTGTACCGCTTGGGGTCTTTTTTGGCGGCAGCAGACATGACAACAGACTTATCCAATTGACCCGGCACCGCAATATTTACCGGCCAGACCGAAGTCTGCGTCGGCGGAAAGGCTACTTGCTCTCGGCGGTCTCCACCCAGAGTTCGTAGTCAATCTTGCCTTCGATGACCTCGCGCAGCGCGATGTCTTCGGGCTCCAGCTTTTCCAGCGACTCCACGAGGGGTTTCATGCCGAACTTAAGCTGTTTGACCCGGCGCGACACCACATTGATGAGGATGTTGGCGTCGGGAATGATTTTTTGGGCTTCTTTTAGGTATTCGTCTCTCAAGGTGGCCTCCGGTGCGGAAAGGTGGATCTGAACGTGCGTAAACGGTGAATATGGACGCCCCCCTCTCCCTTGGCAACCCCTTTTTCGCGAGGGGTAGTATGCGGGCTCCAGTGAGGGGTACCCAGCCAGCCGGGGCGGTCGCGAATGTCCCTATTTACCAAGGCGTTAGCAGCCTACTTATTCAAAAACCTTCAATTCGGGTTATACCCCATATCGGTACCAATTGGTAAGGTCTATCCTGTGCCAATGATGAATGCCAAAGACCCATTTATCAGCAAGGATCAGCCGACCGCTCCGGAGACCAGCAAAGACACGCGCATTGACCAGGCGAACACACGTACGGACGAAGCCAACACGCGGACCAAAGAAGCGGATGCCCGGACTGACCAGGCAAATACCCGCACCGAGCAGGCGGAACTGCGCACGGAAGAAGCCGAAGCCCGCAGCCTCCAAGCCCGAACCAGGACCGAACAAGCCGACGCCCGCACTGAGCAAGCCAAGACCCGCACCAACGAAGCCAATGCCCGCACCGACCAGGCGGAAGCGCGCAGCGTGCAGGCCAAAACTTTGACTGAGCAAGCCGACGCCCGCACCGTGCAGGCCGACGCCCGCACCGAACAAGCCAAGTCGCGCACCACTGAAGCCAACACCCGCACCAACGAAGCCAATACGCGGACGGATCAAGCCAACGTTCGCACGGAACAGGCGGAACTGCGCACGATTGAAGCGGCGGCGCGGAGCGTCCAGGCAATTCTTGCCTCCGAACTGCGTTACCGGCGGCTGTTTGAAACCGCGCAGGACGGCATTCTCATTCTCGACGCCGACAGCGGCCAAGTCGTGGATGCCAACCCCTTCATGAAAGATTTACTGGGTTACTCGCAGGAGGAATTTCTGGGCAAAAAACTGTGGGAAATCGGCCCGTTTAAAGGCGAGGCCGCCTCCAAAATTGCCTTTGGTGAGTTGCAACATAAAGACCGCATCCATTACGAAGGCCTGCCTTTGGAGACGAGGGACGGCCTGCGCGTCGAGGTCGAGTTCATCACCAACGCTTATTTTGTGGATCAAAAGCGGCTCATCCAGTGCAATATCCGCAACATTACCGAGCGCAAGCGGGCGGAGGAAGAAATTCTCCGTCTCAACGCCACCCTCGAACAACGCGTGGCCGAACGCACCGCCCAATTGGAGGAAGCCAACAAGGAACTGCAGGCCTTCAGCTATTCCGTCTCCCACGACTTGCGCGCGCCCTTGCGCCATGTCCTGGGCTTTGTGGAACTCCTGCAAGCCAGCGCCGGTCCCACCCTTTCGGAAAAAAGTCGCCGCCAATTGGCGATGATTACCCAGGCGTCCCAACGCATGGGTAACTTGATTGATGACCTGTTGTCGTTTGCGCGCGTCGGGCGCGCGGAATTGATGAAAACAGATATCAACCTGGACCAGCTGGTGCGGGACACGCTGGAAGATTTCCAGGCGGAAACCAAGGGCCGCCTTATCACATGGAAAATCGATCCGCTCCCCGTCGTGCGGGGCGACCGCGCGTTGTTGCGCATGGTGCTGGTTAATTTGATTTCCAACGCGCTAAAATTCACGGGCAGCCGCGCCGAGGCCAAAATCGAAATCGGCAGCCGCCCTGGGGAGAGCGGCGAAAACGTGATCTTCATCCGCGACAATGGCGCGGGCTTTGACCCCCAATACAGCGCGAAACTCTTTGGCGTATTTCAACGCCTGCACAGCCACGACGAATTCGAGGGCACCGGCATCGGCCTGGCGAATGTCCAGCGCATCATCCAGCGGCACGGCGGCCGGGCCTGGGCGGACGGCGTCGTGGATGGTGGCGCCACTTTTTACCTGTCCATCCCCAAACCATCGGAAAAATAAATGACTCTGCGACACATCTTGATTGCTGAAGACGACCCTCGCGACGAAGAACTGACCATGGCTGCGCTCGAGGAGCACAATCTGGCCAACAAAGTCTTTGTTGTCCACGACGGCGCCGAAGCGCTGGACTATCTTTACTGCCGAGGAAAATTCGCCGCGCGCACGACCGGTAATCCCGTCGCCCTGCTACTGGACCTCAAGATGCCCAAGGTTACCGGCATCGAAGTGCTGAAAACCGTCAAGGCTGACCAAAATCTGAAAACGATTCCCATTGTGGTGCTGACTTCTTCGCGTGAGGAGCCGGATTTGATTGAGTGCTACAAGCACGGCGTCAACGCCTACGTGGTCAAACCGGTGGACTTCACTGAGTTTATGAAGGCCGTCAAACACCTCGGCGTCTTCTGGGCCGCCGTCAACGAACCACCGCCCTCCACGCGGGCGGAAGAGTCTTCACTCGCTACCCCGAAGCCGTAACCGCCAAAAAATCTTCGGTCGAGTATGAGTCCCCCACTTCATATTTTGCATTTGGAGGATGACGTCAATGACGCCGCGCTCATCCAGGCCACCCTGGAAACCGGGGCAGTTGCGTGTACGATTACTTGCGTGCAAACGCGCGTGGATTTTGTTGCGGCACTCACGCGGGGCGGCGTTGATTTGGTGCTGTCGGACTATTCCCTGCCCAAGTTTGACGGGTTGTCCGCCGTTAAAATTGTGCATGAAAAATGGCCCGCCATTCCGATTATCCTGGTCTCCGGGATGTCCGGTGAAGAACGGGCCATTGACGCGCTCAAAAGCGGCGCGACAGATTACATCTTGAAGGACCGCCTGTCCCGGCTTTGTCCCGCCATCCGCCGCGCCCTGCTGGAAGTCGCGGCACAGCAGGAAAACCGCCGGCTGGAAGCCCAGTTTATCGAAGGACAAAAAATGGACGTGATTGGCCAGCTGGCCAGCGGCGTCGCCCACGACTTCAGCAACATTATCGCAATCATCATGGGCTACAGCGATTTGCTCTCCCGGCACCTCGAGCCGGGCAGTCCGCTGCTCAAACACACGGAAACCATCCGCCACGCCTCGGAGCGCGCCGCCGGGTTGACGCGGCAACTGCTCATCTTCAGCCGCAAGGAAACCGTGCAACCCGTCGTGCTGGATATCAATGCAGTGATAGCCGATTTGGATCAAATGCTGCGGCGGCTGATTGATGAGAAAATCGAAATGACGATTATTCCCGGCCAACACATCCAGCGCATCAAGGCCGACTCCGGCTACCTTGGACAAGTGCTGATGAACCTCATTGTCAACGCCCGCGATGCCATGCCCCAGGGCGGCAAGCTCGTCCTTGCCACCCACAATGTCGTGCTGGATGAAGCTCACGTACTGGCCCATCCCGGCGCCATCCCCGGCGGTCACGTGATGCTCAGCGTCTCGGATACGGGCAGTGGCATGACCGAAGAGGTCAAGACCCGTTTATTTGAGGTGTTTTTTACCACCAAGCCCAAGGGCAAGGGCACCGGCTTGGGGTTGGCCACGTGTCTATCCATCGTCTCGCAATCCAACGGGCACATCAGCGTGGATAGCGAATTGGGCAAAGGCACGACCTTTAAAATTTATTTCCCCCAAGTGGATCATCCACTCAGCAATACACCCCTCCCTTTTCATCTCAGCCCGTTGCCGCACGGCACGGAGACGTTGCTAGTCGTGGAGGATGAGCCCGCCGTCCGGCATCTGGCGCGTACGGTATTGCAAGCGCAGGGCTATCAAGTTCTCACCGCCTCGAATGGACAGGACGCGCTGCACGAAGTGTCCGCGCATAAAGGAGCACCCATCAGTCTGGTGTTCACCGATATCGTCATGCCACTCATGGGCGGCAAAATCATGGCTGAGTGGCTGAAAACCACTTATCCCAATCTCAAAATTCTTTTCACCTCGGGCTATGCGGAAGACGCCATTTCCAAAGATGGCGAGCTGGATCCGTGCGTCGCTTTCTTGCCCAAACCCTACACGCCCGCCGCCCTGACCCGCAAAGTCCGCGAGCTGCTGGATGACTGAACCAAACCTGGGTTGCCTGCTTTAACTACGCTATTGCGGGCCAGCGGATGATTTTTCTGTAAAAACTTTTCTTGATTCAACATGGTCAATACCCGCACCAAGCTCGGGAAGGTTGCTTTCGCCTCTGCCTTGACGGCGGTTGGGGTCGGCGTGGGCGTGTTCGCCGGATGGCTCTTCAAGGTGGAACTACTCAAGCGGATCATGCCCGGTTTGGTGGCGATGAATCCGACCTCCGCCCTCGCCTTTATCCTCGCCGGTACATCACTTGCGCTCTTTCTTTGGCTGCCGACGGGTCGCGATCAAAAATCACCCCGGCTGATTTTAACCGCACGACTCTGTGCGCTGGCGGTCTTGCTCCTCGGGGTGGCCCGATTGCTTGGCGTCATGGGCGGCCGGGATCTGGGCCTGGATCAATGGCTCTTCTCCTCCCAGCTGGATGAAGGCCATCGCTTCCCCAATCGCATGGCGCCCAATTCCGCGTTTAACTTCCTGTTGCTGGGGAGTGCGCTCCTCTGGGTTGATTCGAAAAATCGTTTGGTTCGCTTCTGGGTTGAACTGGCCGCCATCTCGGCCAGCTTGGGCTCGCTGATGGCCATCCTCGGCTATGCCTACCACGTTGAGTCATTTTATGGCCTCAACCCCTTCATCCCGATGGCGCTGCACACCGCGTGCACCTTTTTATTGCTCAGCGTCGCGCTATTGTTCTCCCATACGGATCGCGGCTTGTTGGCCGTTTTCGCCGGGGACAGCGCGGGCGGCGCCATGGCCCGGCGGTTTTTGCCGGCAGTTATTTTTGTGCCAATCGTGTTCGGCTGGTTCGAACTCAAAGGCGAGATGGCTGGATTATACGGCAATGAATTGGGCAACGGCATCTTCGCCCTCGTTAACATGGTTATTTTCACCCTTCTCGTTTGCTTGAATGCCCGCAGCCTGTTTAAAATGGAATTGCGACGCAAAAAGGCCGAGGCGGCGTTGCAGCGGGAACAAACGGAGTTGCGCCTGCTGTTCGACTTGCTGCCCGCCATGATCTTCTTCAAGGACACCAACAACAACATTATCCGGGCCAATCAACGGGCGGCGGATACCGCCGGAAAATCCGTCGCAGAGCTCGAAGGAAAATCCTGCTTCGAAACCAGCCCCTTAAACGCCGCCCAATTTTATGCGGACGATTTGGAAGTCATCCATTCGGCCCGGCCCAAGTTGGGCATCATTGAGACGATTCGCAACCGCGACGGCAAAGAAGTCTGGCTCCGGACAGATAAAATTCCCAACTGTGACGAGACCGGCAAGGTTATCGGCCTCCTGGTCATGGCCCAGGACGTCACTGAACGCAAGCAAGCTGAGGAGGCGCTCCGCGAGAGCGAGTCCCGCTTCCGCGGTTTCTTTGAGCAAGCCGCCGTTGGGGTCGCCCACCTTGACCTCGATGGCCGCTTCCTGCTGGCCAACCAACGCTATTGCGAGATTACAGGCCGCTCCGCCGAGGAGCTGCTGGCCTGCAAGTTCGCGGACATCACCCATCCTGAGGACTTGGAGAAGGATCGGGTCAACACCCAGTTGCTGCTGAAAAAGTCCATCCGGAACTATTCCACCAAGAAACGCTACGTGCATAAGAATGGCTCGATCGTCTGGATCAACCTCACGGCCTCCTTGGTCGTGGATGGTTTCGGCCAGCCCAAGCATTTTGTCGCCGTGGCCCAGGACATCACCGAGCGCAAACGGCTCGAAGAACAATTGATTAATTCGCAAAAACTGGAAACAGTCGGCAAACTGGCCGGGGGCGTGGCCCACGAATTTAACAGCATCCTGACGGCCATTATTGGCCAGGCTGAATTGCTGCTCGGCGGTCTGCCCGCCGGGAGCCCGCTGTTCAATAATGCGACCGCCATTAATCAGGCCGCGGATCGCGCCGCCACTTTGACGCGGCAATTGCTCGCCTATGGGCGCAAACAAATTTTCCAGCCGGAAATTCTCGACCTCAACACCGTGCTCTCCAGCATGGAAAACACCCTGCGCCATTTGCTGGGCTCCAACGTGAACCTGCGCTTGGCCCACGCCCCGGGTTTAAAAGCGGTGAAGGTGGATGCGGGACAAATTGAACAAGTCATCACGAATTTGGCCATAAACGCCGCCGACTCCATGCCCCATGGCGGTAAACTCACCCTCGAAACTGCCAACATCACCCTGGATGAGGAGTATGTCCGCCAATTTTCTGAATTATTAGCCGGGGAATATGTCATGCTTGCCATCACCGACACGGGCATCGGCATGAGCGATGAAATCAAGGCCCGGCTGTTTGAGCCATTTTTTACGACCAAGGGCGTTGGGCAGGGGGTCGGCCTGGGCCTGTCCACCTGTTACGGCATAATCAAGCAAAGTGGCGGCCATATCGGCGTCTATAGCGAACCCAACCGGGGCACTACCTTCAAAATCTATCTGCCCCAAGTGGAACCGCAGGCGAAATCCCCCCTGCTGCAGCTGGACTCGCCGGGTTTGCCTCGCGGAACGGAAACCATCCTGCTGGTTGAAGACGAATCCACCATGCTGGAATTGTCCGCCAACTTATTACGCCGACTGGGCTATACCGTCCTGGCTGCCACCAATGGGATGGAAGCCCTGCACTTGCTGCATCAGCGCCCAAGCGGATCCATTCACTTATTGCTCACCGATCTGGTCATGCCCCAGATGAATGGCCAGGAATTGTCCGAGCGGGTGATCGGGTTGGCTCCCCAGACCAGGCTTATTTTCACTTCGGCCTATACCCAGCAGGCCATCGTTCATCAACGCGTGCTGAATCACGAAGCGATGTTTCTCCAAAAACCATTCACTCCGAGTATGTTGGCCCACATTGTGCGGGATACGCTGGATGCAACTCCACCACTAAATTTGAGCGATATAAACCAAAGCGTGCGGTAATTCCGCACCCAACCTCGCCTGCCGGGCCGGCGGTGGTTGTTTTTTGAGGCTGGCGCTGGATTAGACGCGTGGACTAGATTCTGCAGTCTGACATTTCCATTCTCGTGGGAAACGAATTTCCAACTGACCTCAAGGAATTGGCCAAGGCGGACGAAACCACCCACCCGCTGTTCGCCTTTGATAATTGGCGCGTGAATGCCCTCGTGCCCCCGCTGCTGCTATCTTTGGCGGCCATGGCCAATGACTCCCCGCTTTCGTTTCTGCTGGATGGCTTTCACGTCTGGATGCACGAGTTCGGCCATGCCACCGCTGCGTGGATGACCGGGCGCAAGGCCACCCCCCTGCCCTTTGGCTGGACCCCCATCGAGCCGGACTATTCGGCCTTCGTCTATTTTGGACTGCTGTTGATGTTTGGGATTTTATTTGTTGCCGGCTTTAAAGAGCGCAAGCCCTGGCCCATGGTCATCGCCGTCGCGCTTGCCGGCGTGCAGTATTATATGACCTGGCGCATGCTGCCCGACCGGCAGGAAATGTGGTATGGCGCGTTTTGCGGCGTCGGCGGCGAGTTCTATTTAAGCACCTTGCTGATGATTGCTTTCTATGTGCAACTGCCGGAAAAATTCCGTTGGGGCTTTTGCCGCTACGTCTTCTTTTTCATCGCCGCCAGTGCCTTCCTGAAATCCATCCATTTCTGGAATGAAATTTACCACGGACGCGAAGACCTTCCCATGGGTTCGATGATTAACGGCGAAGACGACAACAACGGCGACATGAACAAGCTCATGGACGCTTACGACTGGACCAAGTCCGATATTCGTCATGCCTACCAATACCTCGGCTACTACTGCTGGGCCGCCATGGGATTTGTTTACGCGATTTTTGTCCTGCGCCTGAATCTGCTGGCCGACTGGGTCTCGGCCAAATTCGGGCCAAAGGAATAATCGAAAAAGTTTAATTAAGCGGGCAACCCTTTTTCCGCAATCTCCCGCACATTGGCCACGAGCGCTGCGTCATTCGGCACGACCACTTCCACGCCCGAACGCATGTCCTTGATTTTAATTTGGGCCGCCGCCACTTCATCCGGGCCGAGAATCAGCGCCAACTTCGCGCCAACCTGGTCGGCGGCCTTGAACTGCTTGCCATATTTTTCATCTTTCAACGGATACTCCACACTCACCCCCGCCGCGCGCAACTTGCCAACGAGGCTTAATGCCGTCGCACGTTCAGCCGCGCTGCCGATGACCAGATAGACATCCGGCTTGTCCACGCCGCCGAGCGGGCGCTTCAGCTCATTCAGCAAATCCTGCGTGGTCATGTCGCCCATGCCAAAACCCACCGCAGGCAAATCCACCCCGCCCAACCTTTGCAGCAAATTGTCATAACGCCCCCCGCCCGCGAGGGCGCGTGCCGTGCCGACCGTTTGAAACGCTTCGAAAACAAATCCCGTGTAATAGGCCAAACCACGGACGATACTGAAATCAAAACGGTAAAATTTCTCTACTCCAAGATTTTTAAGATTTTGATCCAAAGCCTTGAGTTCCTCCCCCCGTGCTCTTGCAACATTGAGACTGTCAGTGTGGGGGTGTGTAACAGCAACATCCTGCAACCAAAGCATTGGGTCTTGACGAAAATTCTTTACAGACAGCCAAATGGATTCGGCATCTATCTCAGCCGCAAAATATGGCTTCAACTTCTTCTTAAGCTCTTCTTTGGATTCCCGATCCCATTTATCCACAATTGCTAGAGCCTCAGGAACTTTAGTTTCTTCAACACCAGTAGCTGCAAAAAATAAAAACCACAACTTACGGTCGCTGATGCGGACTTCAAATTCTCCTTCATCCAGCCCGCAGGCCCTCAACGTTTCCACCAGCAGCGCAATGCACTCGGCATCCGCACCCGGACCGGGCTCGCCGATAATATCGGCATTGAGCTGATAAAATGACCGGCCGCGCCCCTTCTGCGGCTTTTCATAGCGAAAACATTCGCCGATGCTAAACCACTTGACCGGCTTGCGCAGCGACCCGGCTTGAGCGGCCACGAGGCGCGCCAGCGAGGGCGTCATTTCCGGGCGGAGGGCCACTTTGCGGCCGCCTTTGTCCTCGAATTCAAAAAGTTGATTGCGGATTTCTTCACCGGACTTTTCGGTGAACAACTCCAGCGGCTCCAGCACCGGAGCGTCGTACTCGACAAATCCGTGACGGCGGGCCGCGCCACGCCAGGCATTGAAAAGCCCGTTACGGGCCGCGCAGTCCTCGGGGTAAAACTCCCGAAAACCCGGCAGGCTCTGGAAAGTCGCCACGGCGGGGAGTACTCAGGCCGGCGGCGGTGTTTCGAGCGCGCCCAAATCCAGCTTCTTCAATTCCGCTTTCAGTTCCTTGCCGGACTTAAATTTGATGACCGCGCGCTTCGGGATGACGACATCTTTCTCGGGCTTGTTCGGGTTGCGGCCGATGCGGCTCTTGCGCACCTGCACCTCGAACACGCCGAAATTGCGCAGCTCCACGTTCCGGCCTTGGGCCAGCGCGCGGGCGATGACATCGAGCGTCATGTGCACGGTGTCACGGACTTCCTTTTGCGGGAAACCCGTTTTTTCGTAGATTTCCAGTACTATGTCGCGTTTGGTTAAGTTTCCAGCCATGGCGGCCTCCGGTCGGGGTTGCCCATTAGGGTCGAGGTGAAAGTTACTTGCGGTGAGATACTTGCGTACTATCAACCCCCTGTCAAACCGTTTTCGGTGACGAATTAAGATACCCCCTATGCTCGAAACTGGGGGGTTAAATTGCCGCTAACTTACAAACACGGGCTCAATTTATAATGGCGGCACCCGGGCGATTTTGCGACACTGGCGCCTACCTCATGAAATCCCACGAACTCATCCGCGAGCTGTTACAACACGCGAACGCCAAGCAATTGGCGGCGGAAATGGGCCTGTCGGCCTCGCTCATTTATAAATGGGCCGAACCCGGCGAGGAGGGCGGCAGCGGTTCAGTCAACCCTCTCGACCGCGTCGAACAACTGGCCCGGTTGACCGATGGCACGCGCGTCGCCCAGTGGGTCTGCGCCTGCGCTCATGGCCACTATGTAAAAAATCCCCGCGCGCATCATACCGAGGGCGAGCCCCATTCCCTGGTCATTGCCAGCCACGAAATCATCCAGGAGTTTGCCGACATGCTTTCCACCGTCTCCGCCGCCGCCCTGGATAACAAGATTACCAAGGCCGAGGCCAAGGACATCCGTCAGCGCTGGCAGCATCTACAATCGGTGACGGAAGAATTTGTCCAGGGTTGCGAACAGGGCGATTTTGGCCCCATTATTGAAAAACATCAGCAGCCGGGCGCCCACGGCATCGCCAAGCGCCCCACCACCAAGTCCCCCTTTAATGCCTGAAGGCCCAGTCATTGCGGAAATGTTCAGCGGCATTGCGCCGCGCTACGACCTGGCCAACCACGTCCTGAGTTTCGGGATGGATTTCGGCTGGCGTCAGCGGCTGGCCGATGCCGTCGCTGCGAAAAACCCACCGGTGGTGGTGGATCTGGCCACCGGCAGTGGCGACGTGGCCTTTGCCTTGAAGAAAAAATTGGGCGCAGGAGTGAAGGTGAGCGGTCTGGATTTTTGCCGGCCCATGCTGGAAGTCGCCGAACGGAAAAAAGCAAAACTACCTTCGGCGTGGGATATTTCCTTTGCTTTCGGCGACTGCCTGAATTTGCCGCTGGCAGACAACTCCGTGGACGCGCTGACCATTGCCTGGGGCGTACGCAATTTGGCCGACCGCCCGCGCGGTTTCGCGGAAATGCGTCGCGTGCTGCGACCCGGCGGGAGTTTATTCGTGCTGGAAAACTCCCAACCCGAAGGCTGGGCGCGCCCCCTGTGCCGTTTTTATATGAACGCCTTCATGCCCTTCGCCGCAGGACTTTTGACCGGCAAGCCGGATGCCTACCGCTATCTGGCCGTGTCGTCGTCAGGTTTTCCTGGTCGCGAGGCACTGGCGGCGGAAATGACCGCAGCCGGATTTACGCGCGTGCGCTACGAAGCCCTGGGCCTCGGCGCCGTGGCGCTGCATGAGGCGGAGAAATAAAAAGGGCCGTCGCTTTTGACGACGGCCCTTGAAAGTGCGTTTACAAAAACTAATCCTTCTTGCTGATGCGCATCCCGTAGAAGGAGCGCCAGACGAAGAAGAGGCCGACGGCGATAAAGAAAGCCGCCAGGTAGTGCGCCTGCGCCCGGGCATCAACCGCGATATTCACGGCCAATATGCCAAAAAGCGTAGTGAACTTGATGATCGGGTTCAACGCCACGGAGGAAGTGTCCTTGAACGGGTCGCCCACGAGGTCGCCCACAACGGTCGAATCGTGCAGCGGTGTGCCTTTTTGCTTCAGTTCGACTTCGACGAGTTTCTTGGCGTTATCCCAGCAACCGCCCGCATTGGCCATGTACACCGCGGCAAACAGTCCAAATAGCGCGATGGCGATGAGGTAGCCGATGAAGAACACGGGATTCACGAAGGCAAAACCCAGCGCGAGCGAGAAGATGACCGCAAAGATGTTGACCATGCCCTTTTGCGCGAAAACCGTGCAGATGCGCACGACTTCATTGCTGTCCTCGGCCGAGGCCTTGGTGTTTCCGTCGAGCTTGATGTTCTTCTTAATATACTCGACCGCCCGGTGCGCGCCGGTGGTGACGGCCTGCATCGAAGCGCCGCAGAACCAGAACACCACTGCGCCGCCGCACATCATGCCCATGATAATCCACGGGTTGGTGATGCTCAGCGGTTCGAAATTCGCCCAATGCTCATGGGCTTTGAGCATCAGAATGAGCGAGAAAATCATCGTCGTCGCGCCGACGACCGCCGTGCCGATGAGCATGGGCTTGGCCGTGGCCTTGAAGGTATTGCCCGCGCCGTCATTGGCTTCGAGGAAGTGCTTGCCAGTTTCGAAGTCGGGCTTGAAGCCGAAGGCATGCTCAACTTCCTTGTGAATGTTCGGCATCTGCTCGATGGTCGAAAGCTCGAACACCGACTGGGCGTTGTCCGTCACCGGGCCGTAGCTGTCCACCGCGATGGTCACCGGGCCCATGCCCAACATACCGAAGGCGATGAGACCAAACGCGAACACCTCGGGGTAATTCATCAATTCCGCCAGGTGGTGACCGGTGTGCAGCGAATGCGTGCTGGTGATAAAGCCGACCAGCATGAGCGCCACGAGCGTCAGACCCATCCAAAATGCGGAAAACTTGCCGGCCACCAGACCGGAAAGAATCGTCAGCCCCGTGCCGCCTTCCTTGGTCGCGTCCACCACTTCGTGACAGTGCGCGCTGTGCATGGAGGTGAACACGCGGGTGAGTTCAGGAATGACTGCTGCAGAAATTGTGCCGCAACTGATGATCGTCGCCAGTTTCCACCAAGCGGATTCAAAACCCGGCAGACTGTGCAGCATCGTGTAGCTCAGCAGGAACGTCACTACGATGCCCATCAGCGAAGTGATCCAGACGAGCAACGTCAGCGGATGCTCGAAGTCAAAAGTCTTGGAATCCTTGAACAACGCGCGCGAGACCTGGGTGTTGATCATCCAGGCGACAATGGACAGCGCCACCATCACAATACGCATGGCAAACAGCCAGACAATCAACTGCCACTGGTATTCAGGCTTAACCGACAGACAGATAAAGCTAATGAGCGCCACGCCCGTGACGCCATAAGTCTCAAAACCGTCGGCCGTGGGGCCGACGCTGTCGCCGGCGTTGTCGCCTGCGCAGTCGGCGATGACGCCCGGGTTGCGCGCGTCGTCTTCTTTGATCTTAAAGACAATCTTCATCATGTCGCTGCCGACGTCCGCAATCTTCGTGAAAATGCCACCGCAGATGCGCAGCACGCTCGCGCCGAGGGACTCGCCAATCGCGAAGCCAATGAAGCTCACGCCCGCCAGTTCGCGCGGCACGAATTTCAAAATCGTCAGCATCAAAATCAATTCCACGCTGACCAGCAGCACGCCGATGCTCATGCCCGAGCGGGTGGGAATTTCGGAAAGGGGCACCGCTTTGCCGCGCAAGGAGGCAAAGGCCATGCGGCTGTTGGCCACATTGTTAATCAGAATGCCGAACCAGGCCACGCCGAGCGAACCGGCGATACCGACCAGCGACCAAAACAAAATCAGCCCCACCGCTCCCAGGCTCATATGCTGCAACTCGTGGAAATAAAAAAACATCGTCGCGCCAATCAATACTTCCAGC
>Ga0206925_1127_pt1 | contig 14882 bp, 10 predicted proteins | sample Alteio_BWOrgHeat_62_FD_152944 | JGI IMG/M metagenome (GOLD analysis project Ga0206925, IMG submission 152944) | Enriched cells from forest soil in Barre Woods Harvard Forest LTER site, Petersham, Massachusetts, United States -... | ecosystem: Environmental > Terrestrial > Soil > Temperate forest >...
GAATTATGCGAACTTTACGGCAGCATGCACTTCCATGGCCAATAATGGTATTTGCGGTCCGGTCTTATTCAAGGTATCACAGGGGACTTACGCGGAATATGCAAATGTGGGCACTATTCCGGGTGTTTCAGCTACCAATACCATTACATTTGATGGTGGGGTTGACTCAAGCAAGACTATTATACAATCTGCAAATAACCCTACATTTAACATAGGTTCAAATTACGTAACGGTTAAACACGTTACAGTTAGTAATACAGGTAGTGGTATTGCAGTTACCATTCCTGGTAACTTTTGTACTTTTGCCAATTCAGTTGCAAAGACTGACTCTACCGGTACCAACTCTACGGCCGGCTCACTGGCTTTGGTAAGCCCTGGTTCTTCTGTTACTTCTACGGGTTCCACAACTAATTGTCTTGTTTCTCATTGTAACCTGGTGGGTGGCTATTATGGTGTAGGTTTTTATGGTGTAAGTGGTGCCACACAGAGCAACACTTTTACATATTGCAAGTTTCTGAAGGCCTACCAATACTCTGTATATTCCATTTACCAAAACAAGATCACTTTTACCCACAACTATCTTAGAGACAGAGGAGCTTCAAGTGGTAATTGTATCATTGAATATTGGTCAAATGCATTAATTGATGGTAATTTGTTTGCAAATACCTATGAGACAGAACTTTTCGGCCTTGATTATACGGGCGTTACCGGTGGTATCAGCTACGTTACCAACAATGCATTCTACGGTCATAATTATAATAGTACAGACGAGGAATATTGTTATTATTGGACAAAGACAAATGTTTGGTACAATACATTTTATGAAACCGGTCCTGGAACTTCAGGCCTGTACCTGTATAGCGGAAGCAATATTGATTTCCGTAACAATATCATTGAAAGGACATCTGCTACACAATATTCATTTTATTTGAGTGGAACAACCTTTGCAATTCTAGACTGGGACGATTTCTTTGACGGCCCCGGCGTAAGCGGCGGCGCATACATGAACGGTACTGCTACAATAGCTGCATGGCAAACTGCGAATAGTGCCACCCCTTCTACCGCATGTCAACATTGTATAAATGCTGACCCAGGCTTTAAAAGCGTTTCAGCGGGCGCTGAAGACTTCCATATGTCCAAAACCAGCTTTGGCGTTTCAGGTAATGGCGGTGGTGCAGCAGCAGGTTCAAAATATCCTGCGATAACCACTACCACAGATATTGATGGTGACAAAAGGTGTGTACTTTTCCCTAACATGGGTATTGACGAAGTGCTTACCGGTAAAGGTGCACCAGTTGTAAACTTTTATCCTACAAGCAACATCTTCCCGGGTAGTCCAAGTGTAATTTATTCAAATTACAAACCAGGCGCACCGGTTAAAAGTACCTGGTACCTAATGAACTCTACTTATAATACTTTTACTAAAGTTCCAAACGAAGGTTATATAGATGGTGGTGACTCAGTGACTTTGTTCACAACAAAATTAACTACCGGGTTAAATCAGTTGAAATTAGTTCAGGTTACCTGTGGTGGCACTGACTCAATTATTAAACAATTTACCGTGAATGCACCAACAGCGGTTCCTGTATCTGATTTTGTAGCCAATAAAAACAATTGTATCACTGGTGATATTGTTGCTTTCCATGATCTTTCTACCAATGGCCCGCAAACCTGGTCCTGGAGCATATCTCCAGATTCAGTTATCGCTGGTGGGGCTAAGGTACCTTCTGTGAAATGGGTATTCCCTGCAACTAATGCGCAACAATTCCAGAACCCGCAGGCACAGTTCCTGTATCCTGGTAAATTCTCTGTTTGCCTTCAAACATCAAATGGTGTGGGCAAAGGAAGCAAAGTATGCAAAACAAACTATATCACTGTATTGCCTGCAATCAATATCGGAAGTGTGAACGTAGTAACAACTGCATCAGGCTACCTGTATGATGATGGTGGTGCAACTGGTAACTATGTAAATAATGGCGGCGCACCTTCTACATTGATCCAGCCATGTGCGGACAGTGTTTATCTTGCGTTCAGCATGTTTGACCTTAACTGTAATGTCGGTTTCTTACAATTGTATGAAGGCACTAATGTTAAAGGCCGCAGGCTTGACCCATGCGGTGGCTCTGGCTTAAACAGTGGTTTTACGGGGGGCCCGACAGCTTCTTGTACTTCTCCTTGTTTCCCAAGTGTTACAAAACCAGATACTTTCAAAGCAGCTAAATCTATCTTCGTACAAATGAACGATGGAGCTTCAAACAGTATCAACAAAGGATTTGCAGCTTACTGGTGGAGCAAACCAAGCAGCGCACAAAAACCGCATGCCAGCTTTACCGATAATGGTTCGCATGACTCCGTTTGTGTAAATGCACAAGTACAGTTTACAAATACTTCTACTCCTGCAGTAGGCGATGTTAATGATCCCCTTTCTTACCTTTGGGATCTTGATGGCGATATCACTACCTGGGAATGTATAGGTACCTGCCCTACGGCATTGTGGCCATACTTCCTTGCTGGTCCTCAAAACGTAACTTTGCTTGCAACCAATTGCGGTGGTACGGATACTATGGTTAAAACACTTACCGTGTATACGCCGAAACCTCCTAAAGCATCAATTTTAGCTGATAATACCACACCTACTGTTGGCCAGACCGTATTCTTCTCAGCACCAGTTATCTCTTGTGTTGATGATTATAAATGGACTTTTACAAAATCAGCAGGTTCAGGTACAGGTATTGCAACATTCCTGAACAATACTACCAACCTAAGTTCAAATCCTCAGGTATCATTCTCTGCTACAGGATATTATGATGTGAAACTTTATGTAGATAACAACTCAGGCGCCGCTAAAGACTCAATTACGCTTAAACAGTACATTAATGTACGTGGCGCTTATTGTGTACCAAGTGTTGCAATCCTGCTTTCCCAGTTAGGTATAGCAAGCGTTCAAATTAATACTTTGAGCAATGCAACAACCCAGGGTCAGAATGACTACACAAATTTCACTTCAAACCAGGCATTGACCACTTCTTTGGCATTGGGCGTTAAATACCCAATCACCATCACCAGGGACCCAAGCCAGATATTTGACCCGATCAACAGGTCAGTATTTATTGACTGGAACCAGGATGGTAGCTTTACCGGTAAAGGTGAAGAAGCTGCTGAAGACTCCAATTCTTATTCTGCAAGCTGGACCGGTACGATTACCGTTCCTAAAACTGCTACTTTGGGTGCAACCAGGATGCGTATCGCAACCAACAGGGGTACTTATGTAAACCTTCCTTGTGGACAGAATGCATTTGGTGAATACCAGGATTATACGATCTATATCGTACCTTATACCCAGTTGCCTACTATTACGCTTACCGGCCACCAGGGCTTGACTGATACAGTTAAACTTGAGCAAGGGCATCCTTTTGTAGAACCAGGTTACAAAGCAGCTTCATTGTTGTTTGGCGATCTTACAAAATCTGTGAAACGGACTTCTCTTACGGTTGGTGATCCAAACCCGGCTGATTCATTTAATGATGTAGTAGCAGGTACCTATATCTTCAGCTACAATGTTACTGACTCTTCAGGCAACAAAGCAATTACCCAGCACAGGGTGGTACAGGTTACCAAAGACGTTACACCTCCGGTGCTTATCGTTGCAACCCCTGATACTGTGATTATGGAAGTTACTACTGCGCCGTTATCTCCATTCCCGGCTCCTGCAGTCATCAGTGCTACTGACCTTGTGGATGGTCCGCTTACCGGTGCTGTTACCAACGATGCCAATAAAGTTACCAGCAACATTTTAGGTTTCTATACTATTACTTATACAGTAACTGACCTGAGCGGAAATGTAGCCAAGGTATATCGTGTAATTGATATTGTTGACACTATGCCTCCAGTAATCAAACTTCTTGGTGGTTCACCAGTAAGTCTTGAAGTAGGTACTTCATTTGTTGATCCGGGTTATACCCTGACTGACAACTATGATCCTGCTATTTTATTGAATAAAAACCTGGTGATCACCAGCACTGTTGATTCATCACAGCTTGGTTCATATACCGTAACTTACAACCTGACTGATGGTTCTAAAAACCATGCTATTACCGTAGTAAGAGTAGTAAACGTAATTGATACTATTGCACCTGCTATTTCGCTTAACGGCGCTCAGCTTGACAGTGTTGAAGTTGGTTTAGCTTACAACGACCTGGGTGTAACAGTATCTGACAACTATGTATCTTCTAAAAACCCTCTAACGGTAACAGTGGCAGGTACATACTATTCTACATTTACACCTAAAGGCAGCAAAACAAATAAACTTGGTGTTTACACCATCGTTTACACGGTTACTGATGCTTCTGGTAATAAATCTACGACTACAAGGACAGTAAAAGTTGTTGACCATATTGCGCCGGTTGTGACGCTTAATGGCCAGACTACTCTTACAGTTTGTCGTTGGTTTAACTATGTTGATGCTGGATTTACTGCAACAGATAATTTTTATGCCAGCAGTACACTTAATGTTTACCCTGCTGCAAAAATGTGGATTAACAATACCATTGCCATGAGCTCTCTGAGTCCGGATCTTACTCCATATACGGCAGTCGAAGGTTTGTTTAGTGTAAGGTATAGCGTTACTGATGGTTCTGGCAATATTGGCTGGTCAGATTACAGGTATATCCTTGTTGCACCTGCGGGATCTGCATCTTGCGTTTCCGGTATTGCTCCAGGCTTAAGCCTTGACAAATCCATTAATGTATATCCTAATCCTAACAACGGTGTATTCACTATAAGTGCTAATCTTGCTACACAAGAAAAAGTACGCATGAGCATTACCAATGTTCTTGGTCAGGAAATTGGGGTTATCAACAATGGTATTTTAGCTACCAACAGCTTCCAGGTTGACTTGAGCAACCAGCCAAGTGGTATCTACATGTTGAATATCGTATCAGGCAATCAATCTGTCACCAAGAGGATTGAGATAACTAAATAATCAAGCTTCGCCTGTAATTCGTTACAGGCGAAGTTTATCATTCGCCCTTCGTAATTTTTTTTATATAGAAAGACCCCGGCTTATTAAATTAAGTCGGGGTTTTTAATTATTGTCTGTAGATATAGATTAAAACTTTTATAATTTGCAGGTACAAAAGGTAAATTACAATTAAGGTAAGGTTTTTGCTTAAGATCGTCAACAAACTTTTTTCCTGTCAATATGAAAATTTCCATTAAGCCATTCATTGGCTGCATACTGGTCGTATTATTTTGTGGATGTGCCAAAATGCCGATAACTGAATGCAACTGGCAAGCTAAAAAGCCCAATTTGAACCAGGTAACCTATCTTACGAATGAACCTGGACACTTGCAGGGCTCTCAGAATATATTATATAGTATAGGTAATGATAGTTCCAGTCTATATGTGAAACTAATGGTGGCAGATAGCAAGACCCAAATGAAAATTTTAAAGAATGGTCTGAAGCTGTGGCTTGATACTACTGGCCACCAAAAAGAAAAACTTGGTCTTATTTATCCTCTCGCTTCAAAAGAAAACAGGTATGGCCAGGAAAATAAAAGGCAAAGCCAGGGAGACCAGTTTGGAGGTATGCAAAACAAAGCCTCACAAATTGCAATGAAACAAAAAATGATCCTGAACATGATAGAAATGGATATTATTGGGTTTGATGGCCCTGAGGCTGTAAGAGTACCGGCATTAACGGGTACGGGTCTTGGTGCTTCAATATTGCTTGACAGCAATGGGGTATTGCATTATACAGCAATTATTCCTTTTTCTTTAATGCATTATAATCCAGCTAATCATACAGGCAAAAAATCAAAACCTTTAACGGTTGGCCTTGAAACAGGAAAACCAGAACCCCAGGGAAGTCATAGCGCTGGTGGCGGTGGCGGAGGAAGTGGAGGCGGTGGCGGAATGCGCGGCGGTGGCATGGGTGGTGGCGGAGGCGGTGGTGGTGGCCGACATGGTGGTGGTGGCGGCGGTAGCCAAACCCCTACATATGACGAGCCTATAGACTTATGGATGACTTTAAAACTGGCAAAATTTTAATACAATCCCCGTATTTTGATTACCACCCAAAATATTTCTGAGAATTTTTTTACCCGGTACTAAAAATAGCCGTATCTTCGCACTTCCAAAAAAAGAGCTATGTCAAGAGTTTGTCAACTAACAGGTAAAAGAACGATCAGTGGTCACCACGTATCGCATTCCAATATCAAAACCAAAAGAAAGTTTTATCCTAACTTGCAGGAGAAACGTTTTTTTGTTCCGGAACTGAATGTATGGATCAAATTAAAAGTATCTACATCAGCTATCAGGACCATTACCAAAAAAGGTATTTATAATTTTTTAAGAGAAGTAGAAAAGAAGCAAGGCTATAAAATCGTATAACAATGGCAAAGAAAGGAAGCAGGGTACAAGTAATAATGGAATGCACCGAGCATAAGGAAAGCGGAATGCCGGGTACTTCTCGTTATATTACTACCAAAAACAAAAAAAATACTTCAGAACGTCTTGAACTAAAGAAGTATAATCCGATATTGAAAAAAATGACTGTTCACCGCGAAATAAAATAATAATATGGCAAAGAAAGTTGTTGCAACGCTACGTAAAGCTAAGGACCAGGTGAAACTTATCCGCGCTTTTAAATCTCCAAAAACCGGAGCTTATTCATTCCGTGAAGAAATGGTACCAAAAGACCAGCTACAGGAAGCGCTGAAAAGAAAATAATGCATCCTGGCATTAAGAACTAAAAAAGCTTTCCAAACTAATTGGAAGGCTTTTTTTATTCAGGGGTCAGGCATCAGGAGTCAGAGATCTGTGCCTAACGGTAAATATTACATTGATCATCATTAATTGATAATTGAAGCATGGCAATATTTGATATATTTAAGAAAAAACAAGAGGAAAAGCATCTTCCGACTGCTGAACCTGAAAAGGAACCTGCCATTACCCTTGAAGCACCAGAGGCAACCCTGGATTCCAGCCTCGAAAAGACCAAAAGCGGTTTTTTTAGCAAATTGACGAAAGCCATTGCAGGCAAATCTACCGTAGATGAAACCTTTCTGGATGATTTGGAAGAAGCCCTTGTGGCAGCTGATGTAGGGGTTCAGACCACTGTTAAAATTATTGATCGCCTGGAAGCGCGGGTATCCAGGGATAAATATATAAATACCACCGAGCTTAACCGGATCATGCGGGAGGAGATCATTTCGCTATTAAATGAATCCGGTAAATATAAAGTTTCCGATTTTAACCTGCCTAAAAGTGAAACGCCTTATGTGATCATGGTAGTTGGTGTAAATGGTGTGGGTAAAACTACAACCATTGGCAAGCTGGCCTACCAGTTTAAGAAGCATGGCAAACAGGTAATGCTGGGTGCTGCTGACACCTTCAGGGCTGCCGCAGTGGATCAACTAACCATTTGGTCTCAGCGGGTGGATGTTCCAATTATATCCAGAGGAATGGGTGCAGATCCTGCAGCCGTGGCTTATGATACCGTACAAAGCGCCGTTGCCAAAGGAATGGATGTCGCAATTATTGATACCGCGGGTCGTCTTCATAATAAGATAGGGCTAATGAATGAGCTCACCAAAATAAGGAATGTAATGCAAAAGGTAATTCCCGGAGCACCTCACGAAATATTATTGGTTTTGGATGCGTCTACCGGTCAAAATGCGATTGAACAGGCGAAACAGTTTATCTCTGCTACAGATGTAAATGCATTAGCACTAACCAAACTAGATGGCACGGCTAAAGGAGGCGTAATAATTGGAATTGCTGACCAGTTTAAAATTCCGGTAAAATATATTGGCCTGGGTGAAAAAATGGAGGATTTAAAACCATTTGACCTCGTTGCCTTTGTTAATTCTTTGTTTAAAGATTAATTTATTACAAGATAAGGGATTGAAAATGGCATCGCATTTGTTCCAATAGCTGAATTCACAATATTTTGGCAATTTCAGAGCTATATCATCATTATTTAACCAGCCTGTATGTACAGGCAGGGAGGTATTTTATTGCTGCAGGCATCGCATATTTTATATTTTACCTGTGGAAACGTAATAAATTTTCAACCCGAAAAATTCAGGAAAACTTCCCTAAGAAATCTCAACTTGCAACCGAAATCTTTTATTCAACTATTACTATTCTCATTTTTGGCGTGGTTGGGCTTATAATATTTATTTCTTTCAAATCCGGTCATACTTTAATGTATAAAGATTTGGGGAAATATGGATATCTGTATCTTTTCCTGAGTTTTTTCCTCACCGTTTTAATTCATGATGCATATTTTTACTGGATGCACAGGGCCATTCACCATAAAAGCATCTTTAAATATGCCCATAAGGTTCATCATCTTTCTAAAAACCCAAGTCCCTGGGCGGCTTATTCATTTCATCCGGTTGAGGCGGTAGCCGAGGCAGGTATTTTTCCACTCCTGGTTTTTACCATGCCCCTGCACCCTGTCATTTTTCTGGCATTCATGATCTGGCAGATAAGTTTTAACGTTATGGGACATCTGGGTTATGAACTCTATCCTAAAAAATTTATGCAATCGGGCTGGAGCAGGTTTTTTAATTCATCCACCCATCATAATATGCACCATTCCAAATTCAAAGGCAATTTCGGCCTGTATTTCAGATTCTGGGACAAGTGGATGGGGACAGAATTTAAAGATTATGAGACTACTTTTAACCAGATAGTTAACCGCCAAAAGTCGATAGAATTTGTTCCTTCCATTGACAATGAACCATCAAGTTCATCCGATCCAAATAATATGGCATCAGCTAACATTTAACTTCAACATTTAACAATTTTTCTTTGCGTACTAAACCAGTTTCTCCTTCCAAAATAAATGTCATTACACTCGGTTGCTCCAAAAACACCTGGGATTCAGAAGTTTTAATGGGCCAGTTACAGGCCAATCATCTCAATGTTGCGCATGAACAGATTGTAAATAAAGGGGATACCGTCGTAATAAATACCTGCGGCTTTATTGACCGTGCAAAGCAGGAATCTATTGATACGATCCTGGAATGGGCCAAAGCCAAAGAAAAAGGCAAGATCAACAAACTTGTAGTGATGGGATGCCTTTCAGAACGTTACAAAGATGAACTGGTGGCAGAAATACCCCAGGTAGATGCTTTTTTTGGAACACGTGAATTGCCCCAGGTTTTAAAATCACTCGGCGCAGATTATAAGCATGAGCTCATTGGCGAAAGATTATTGAGTACACCAACTCATTTTGCATATTTCAAAATTGCCGAAGGCTGCAACAGGCCATGTTCATTTTGCGCCATACCACTCATGCGAGGGGGCCATGTTTCCACACCTATTGAAGAACTTGTGACAAATGCAAAATTCCTGGCCAGGAATGGAACGAAAGAATTGATACTGATAGCCCAGGAATTAACTTATTATGGTATTGATATCTACGGAAAACGCAGGCTTGATGACCTCTTAAGGGCCTTAAGTGATGTGGAAGGTATTGAATGGATAAGATTACAATATGCATATCCATCGCAATTTCCGATGGAAATGATTGATGTAATGAAAGAAAGAAGCAATATCTGCAACTACCTTGATATGCCCCTGCAACATATCAGTGATAATGTGCTCAAATCAATGCGGAGGGGGATTTCGAGCCGTAAAACCTATGAACTAATTGACCAGATACGACAGAAAATGCCGGAAATATGCCTGCGGACAACCATGTTATTGGGCCACCCGGGAGAAAAGGAAGATGATTTTGAGCAACTGGTAGAATTTGTAGAAAAGACAAAATTTGACCGGTTGGGTGTTTTTCAATATTCACATGAAGAAAACACGCATGCCGGGACCCTGGTTGATGATGTATCTGCCGAAATCAAAGAAGAACGATCTGAAAGATTGATGGATGTACAAAGGGATATATCCATGCAAAAAAATCTTGAAAAAATCGGGAATACCTATAAAGTACTCATTGACCGCATTGAAGGGGGGAATTGGGTAGGTCGTACAGAATTTGACTCCCCCGAAGTAGATAATGAAGTACTTATTCCTGCTACGGAAACTTATGCAAGGATAGGGGATTTTTGCGATGTAAAGATCACCGATGCAATGGAATATGATTTGTTTGGGACAGTGGTGACCGGATAAGAAAAAAGCATACTTACAGATCATTCTTAATTAAATCTTTCAATCTACAATTATATCATTCCAATATCCGAAATTTGCTGATTGGCTGGCCCTGTTTTTATAAATTGAGCTAATGAACATTCAAAGGCGAAAAGCCTTATAAACTATTTCAGATATTTAATGGCAACTATTCCCGAACGCATCCGGCTGTTTAATAAAGGCCGTCTTTCAGCATTACTTCCTTACAAATATGCCGCAATGCGGGGAAGCAGTTTCCGCTTTTTCAGAGGAACCTGTCACTTGTTTTATGAGGACTGGCCACAGGAAAGCACGTTGACTCAAACACCAGCCTCGTTTCTTTGCGGTGATATGCACATGGAAAATTTCGGATTATATGCCGGCGATGATCAGAAAACATATTTTGACATCAATGATTTTGACGAATCGCTATTAGGACCCGTTACCTGGGATATCTGTCGACTAATGACAAGTTTATACCTTGCCGGTACTTCCATAGGTTTTGATGTTAAATTCGGTGAAAAACTGAATGATCTCTTTATAAAAAAATACACCGAATCTTTATTGACTGGCCAGGTTGAAATGGCCAAGAATATTAACTGGGCTAAACCTGCAGAAAAATTATTAACCAACCCCAAACAAAGAGACCTTGAAAGTATCATTAAAAGCCTGACCACAAAGGAAGAAGGTAAAAGGACTTTTATTACAGATAAAATAAGGTTATATCCTGTAGATGACTATCAGCGTGAGCGTGCCTTAAAACTCGTAGAGCTTTGGAACCATACCAACAGCAGGCATATTAATTACAATGTAATAGATGTGGCCCTCCGTATTACAGGTACCGGTAGCCTGGGTATAGAACGCTTTATTGTCCTGTTAAAACCAAAATCAGGTGAAGGAGATAAAAACCTGATTGAAATAAAAATTTCAAGAAAATCATCTGCACTACCGTATTGCACCGTAAAGCAGCCAGAATGGGAAGTGGATGCAGAAAGAATTAAAAAAATACAAAGCCGCATGCAAATGCAGACGGTGGCTTTGTTGGATTCCATTAAATTTAACAAAGAGAACTCTTACGTTATCAAAGAAATACAACCCACACTTCCCAAATTGAATATCCTTTTATTTAAAGGCAAGGCTGAAGGTTTTGAAACAATGGTTTCAGAATTAGCCAGAGTTGCAGCCTGGGGTCATTTGCGTAGCGGTGGCAAATTTGGCGCAGCAAGCGCAGAAGAAATGGTAAGTTTTGGCAAACAAAAAGCCTGGCAAAAAGAAGCCCTGGCCTATGCCCATCAATACTACGAACATGTCGAAAAAGACTATACCGAATACAAACTGGCTTATGATGACGGGGTGTTTAAAAGGATAAAATAGAAATGCTTCAATAATTAATGAAAGATATTCCAAAACGCATTCAACTTTTCAATAAGGGGATGATACCGGAACTTCTTCCTTATAAATATGAAGCCATGAGGCAGAATCCCTTCCGGTTTTACCGGGGAACCTGTCATTTGTTCTTTGAAGACTTCCCGATTGATAATGACCTGACCAACACTCCAATTGTGTGGCTCTGTGGTGATATGCACCTTGAAAACCTCGGAACTTTTAAGGGCGATAACGGCTTGGTATATTTTGACATCAATGATTTTGATGAAGCCATTCTCGGCCCACTAGAATGGGACATATGCAGGTGGATGACAAGTGTATATCTTGGATGTAATCTTTTGAATTTTACTGAAAAAGATGCCTCAGAGCTCATCACTTTATTTTTAAAATATTACACAGAAAGTTTAATACAAGGACATGCAGGCGCTGTTGAAAATGCCACATCTAAAGGTATCGTTAAGACATTTTTAAAAAGCCTGAAAAGCAGGAATTTTAAAGATGTTTTAAACACATTTACCAAAAAAGAAAAAGGCCATCGAAAATTTATTTATGACGGAAGCCATTTAATTTCAACCCCCGAAAAAAGTAAAGAAAAGGCACACCAAATTCTCATTCAATGGCAAATTAATAATAACATTGCCGGACAGTTTGATATGATGGATGCCTGCCTGCGTATTGCAGGCACAGGAAGTATTGGCACAGAACGTTACCTGGTTTTAGTAAAATTAAAAGAGAATAAAAAAAAGAAAATTCTGCTTGATATTAAACAGGCGACAACTTCTTCAGCATTGCCTTACACTGTAGTCAGGCAGCCAAAGTGGATAAGTGAAGCTGAAAGGGTAAAAGAAATACAACAAAGGATGCAGTACACCAGCGTAGCGCATCTTCATACAGTTGAATATAAAAACACTTCTTATGTGTTAAAAGATTTTCAGATTCCTCAGGATAAAATGAATATTATGTTGCTGGCTGAAAAAAAAGCCGATTTTGAATTACTTGTCACTGAAATGGCGAAAGTAGCAGCATGGGCCCAAATAAGAAGCAGCGGAAGGCAAGGCTCAGCGATTACAGATGAACTGATAGCATTTGGCCATAATAAGAAATTGCAAAAACAAGCTGTTACTTACTCAAATGCTTATTATGAACAAGTAAAAAGGGATTTTGAAGAATATAAAATTGCTTACGACGATGGGGTATTTAAAAAATTAAATTAAGTCCTGAGTCTTGCGTCTTGAGTAATTGAGAATAATGGAATTAGCTAATATGCAAATGCTTTTTTTACTACTCCCCTTTTATCACTAACCATTTACTGTTTTCTATCTTAACTTTGTCCCATGCGATGTATTAAAATTCCATTAGTGCAAACCGGGCAAATCCATAAACTTACGTCCGACTATATTTCAGGCAATGAGGCATTAAAGCCATTATATGCTTATAAGCCTACCCTTGACGGTATTGCGAAAGCCATAGAACATAGGAAAAATTTCCCTGTAAACAGGACTATGCTTGTTGATTCGCTTAAGAGCCAATACCAGAAAACCTATCCCTGTTTTTTTGAAAATGATGATAATATATTAGTTTCTAATAATATAAGTTCGCTTTCAAACGAAAACACATTTACAGTTACAACCGGGCATCAGCTCAATATATTTACTGGACCACTTTATTATATTTACAAGATTGTTTCAGTAATTAACTATGCAAAAATCTTAAAAAAATCATTCCCGCTTTACGACTTTGTGCCTGTGTACTGGATGGCAACGGAAGATCATGATCTTGAGGAGATTAATCATTTTCATATCTGGGGTAAAACCTATACATGGGATGCTGAAAAAGAAGGCGCTGTGGGGCTGATGAACCCAGCTTCCCTTAGTGCTATTACTGATGAAATAGCGGGTAAAATGGGAAATAGTCCTTATGCAGAATCGTTAATTGAATTATTCAGAAAAGCGTATTCGGATCAAAAGACACTCGCAGAAGCGACAAGATATATTGTAAATGAACTTTTTAAATCAGATGGCCTAATAGTAATTGATGGGGACGATTCTGAACTTAAAAAGGCCTTAGTACCTGTAATTGAGAATGATATTTTTGAGATTGTTAATTTCAAGGCTATAAATAACACTCTCAGCAGCCTTGAAAAAAACTACAAAATTCCGGTAACGCCAAGAGAGATAAATGTCTTCTATCTTGGCGAAAAATCGAGATCAAGAATTGTAAATGAAGATGGAAAATACAAGGTTATGGATACTTCGAAATCCTGGAACGAGGAAGAACTCAGGAATGAAATAAAAACCAATCCTGAAAACTTTAGCCCTAATGTAGTGCTCAGGCCTATGTACCAGGAATTAATCCTTCCTAATCTTGCATATATCGGTGGTAATAGTGAGATTGCTTACTGGTTGGAGTTGAAAAATGCCTTTTTAAAGGAAGATATATTCTTTCCGCAGTTGTTGGTGCGGGATTCAGCATTATTTGTTGGCCTTAAGATAAATACATACCTGGAACTGTTTAAACTCAAACCAGATGACCTGTTTTTATCACTGCCTGACCTCCAGTTTAAGTTTTACGATGTGAACATGTTGGAGCATGCTTCAGAAAAGGATACTGCTCTTATCCTGGAGCAATATGAAACATTAAGGAATGATCTTCAGGGCCTTCCCGGTGATCTGGTGGGCAATATTGTGAAGCAGATGAACCTGCAAATAAAAGAAGTGCGAAAATGGAAAAATGATATCCATAACAGGCAGCTGGAATTGCAAGAAAAGAACATTGCAAAACTTGACAAGATATACCAGGCATTTTATCCTGAGGGTGAGCTCCAGGAACGATATGATAATTTCATCCCATACTATTTACAATACGGGCCAAAATGGCTTGAGATGTTAAAAGAAGAATTTAATGTACTCGAATCTGCCTGCCATATTTTTGTGGAAGAGGAAAGCAATGAGACAATGTGATAATTTGATAATGAGCAAATTATTTGCCAATCAAAATTTTGCAAATTTCAAAACCTATTAACCAGATGAATTTGCTCAATAATAATTTTAAAGCCTTTATAAAAGATCAGGTTCTTTTTGAACAGGAGGATCGGATATTATTGGCTGTGAGTGGGGGCATTGATTCTGTAGTAATGGCGTACCTGTTTCAAAGGGCAGGGTTTAAGTTTGGTATTGCACATTGTAATTTTCAATTGAGGGGGAATGATTCGCTTGAGGATGAGAATTTTGTAAATGACTTAGCCAAAAGGCTTGAAGTTCCTTTTTTTAGCAAAAAGTTTGAAACCGCGTCATTTGCCGAAGAAAATAAATTATCCATCCAGATGGCGGCGAGAGATTTAAGATACGAATGGTTCAGTGAA
>Ga0206925_1118_pt2 | contig 14820 bp, 17 predicted proteins | sample Alteio_BWOrgHeat_62_FD_152944 | JGI IMG/M metagenome (GOLD analysis project Ga0206925, IMG submission 152944) | Enriched cells from forest soil in Barre Woods Harvard Forest LTER site, Petersham, Massachusetts, United States -... | ecosystem: Environmental > Terrestrial > Soil > Temperate forest >...
TCGGGATTAACATCCAAAAAAAACTATTACAATCTATTGATTATCTTCCTAAAGTAATTATCCTGAAAACCGGGAATCAAAGTACAAAATTTATTGCTGGGTTGCTCCTGTTTCATAAAGCCGATATTGAACAATTTATTCAATCAATGGAATATGGTCATTTGGAGATTTATTAATTTTTTCACTGATAAATAATTTGAAACCACTCAAAAACATACACCCCGGCGAGGTGCTTAAAGAAGAATTTCTTATACCAATGGGTTTGAGTGCCTACAAACTTGCAAAAGACGTAAGTATACCACAAACCAGGCTTTCAGAAATAGCAAAATGCAAACGGAGAATAACGGCAGATACTGCCATCCGGTTTAGCCGCTATTTTGGCAATTCCCCGAAATTCTGGCTCGGCTTGCAGGATGATTATGATATCGAAGAACAAAACGATAACAAGATGGAGGAATTTGAACAGATACAACATGTTGCAGTAATGTAAGGTTGGCTGTAATACAAGTCAGCTCGCGCCTGGTCTTCCCCCCAACTGGCGCAAGCGTCCGCTTGTGACATTCCTATTGAAGCGTCCGCTTCGCTTCTATTTTACCGTGCCATCTAATACATTCCTTAGCAAATAGAAGCAGATGCTTCAGTAAACCTGGTCACAAGTAAACACTTGTTTCATAATATCATTAAATTAAAATCACCTTAAATATGCTGTCAATTCCTGCATAATTGGTCGCGCTGCTATATATCAAATGATGCGGTTCCCTTACAAATCCTGCTTTTACAGGATTTTCATGAATATAATTTAGTTTTTGAAACAGCATTTCATTTGTCATCAATTCAATTGGATGGTTGTCCTGTTTCCAGAATTGAAAATCACGGTTGTTTGGATTCAATTTTCCAGCTTTGTACATCATTTGCAGCATCCATTCGCGCCTGCTTTCTTTAGGGTTCTCCTCAATAGCTTTTCTAATAGCTGTTGAAGTATGGGCTTTTAAATCACGGATGATATGTTCAAGTTTGTTTTTATGAGTGCCAATAATCATGTGCACATGGCTTGTCATAATGCAATAGGCATAGACTTCAAGACCTTTTTCTTTTGTGCAAAATTCAAAACTTTTAATCAGGATATCCTTGTATTCGTTCCGGATGAAAACATCGATCCATTCAATCACAGAAAAACTGACAAAATATAACTTATTGTCGTCACGGAATTTGTATTTAGTGCTCATTTGGGAATGATTTAGTTTATGGAGCAAAAATAAAAATTAAGATTAATTTTTCAAAGTGAAGCGGACGCTTCTGAAAGCAGAGTCACAAGCGGACGCTTGCGCCAGTAGGAAATAAAAATTCGAAAATGGCATAGAATTTAAAATGTGTATGCCATGCTTAAAATATATTTTAAAAAGAAACTGTTTAACTTTGTTTTAAAACGATAAAAGACGGAGGGTTAAAACTATGAAAACCGAATTAATAACCAATATTGCCAACCTTGCCCTCGCGCTTTCTTTTGTTATTGCACTTGTATTTGGTATAGTGCAAGTCAGAACTTCGGCAAGAGACAGGAAAGAGCGTTTCACACTTGATATATTGCGCAATTTTCAATCGCGGGATTTTGTTGAGCTCATGTACTTTATGAATGCCCACGAGATACCCGCCAGTTTTGAAGAAATGAAAAAACTCTCCAAAGAAAGCTGGATCCTAATTGTTCAATTTTCGCAGGAAATGGAATCTTTGGGCATGCTTGTCGCCGAGAAATCCATAAATATTGATCTGGTAGATAAAACGCTTGGTTCTTACGTCATTACATCATGGGAGAAATTAAAACCGATGATCCTTGACAACCGCATCAAACAACGTGACCCTTTTATAGCCGAGTATTTTCAATGGCTGGCCGAAAAACTCAATGCACGCATGAAAGCCAATCCCCGGAAACCGTTTAATGAGATCCGTTAATACCTAAAATAAATACAATGGAACAACCAAAAAAAGTAACCGGGATCGGTGGTATATCCTTCAAATGTACAGACCCTAAGGCAATGCGGGAATGGTATGCGCTACACCTCGGCTTTAATGCCGACCAGTACACAGTTTTTGAATGGCGACACGCCGATGAGCCTGACAAAAAAGGCTCTACTGTGTGGAACGTATTCAATAAGGATACAAAAAACTTTGAGCCGTAAGTCAAGGCATTTATGATAAACCTGCGGGTGGAAAACCTGGAATGGCTGCTTGAAGAACTGAAAAAAGAAGGTATTGGCCAGGTAGGGGAAATGCAGGTATATGATTTTGGCAAATTCGCAAACATCATGGACCCGGAAGGTAACAAAATAGAATTGTGGGAACCTAAAGACAGGGAGTAGGGAATATGGTGGATGAGGGGGTAACAAATTGATAAACCTGGCTCTTCTGGATGTTTGGCACCACATTTCGGGACCTGCGATCTCAAAGTACCGCGTGTCAGGATTTGCAATACATCATAAGAAATACCATTTTTCTTTCCGTATTATTCTATTTTCAAATGTCAAAAAACGGATTACAAGTCCAGATTCTCAAAGTGAGAGTATTAAAAGTAATGGATTTCTTGGAGAAAGTTATGCCAAAACAAATGGATAGAATCTAAACACTCTATTCTTTTAACTTTTCATTTTCTATCCTTTGGCATGTTGTTTTCGTCTTCAGATTAATTAAATAATTTTTGAAAGGGATGCAATCGCAAAAACTAATTTTATTCTTTCTGATGATTCTTCTTGGAGCCTGTAAACAAAAGGCTTTAGTTTTAAATTCAAATGATATGTATTGCAGGCAGGAATTTGGAAACCCAAAAATTGATTTTTCACATTCTTCGGCATTGACATTGGCACCAACTTGTATACAAAAAATTAACGCTGGATCAAATCTTAATAACACAGATCAGTACAGGTTTGATCAACATATTAAAGGCCTAAATAAGCAAATTGAATTATCATTATTTGGAAAAAGTAATCACATAACGAGATTTCATAAAATCCATTACAAACCGATTTCGGAGCCAGATCAAAAGAGACATAAGCCGGGAAGAACGCTAAGAATTGCAGGACCTCTGATGATTGTTGGCAGCCTTCTCATTACGATACTAGTTGTTTCCAATATTTTTCTTCCGGGCCCCTGGCCATGGATTTTTGGAGTTCCGATGGGGATTATTTTCATTTTGGGTTTAATATTTTTCTTTGTAGGCCTAATTTTATTAATAAAAACAAGGAGTGATACTGAACACCAGGAATTAAGGCTTAAATGGGCGAAATATTTTTTTTGGATTGGACTGGGTTTAGTTGTTTTGGGAATGTTATCATTGTGTATTGTATGGCTTGCTCCTACAGAGGCGCTAATGGCTAGTTTGTCACCTTTTTTGGGTATAGGAATACTTTCTCTCTTTCCGGCATTTTTTCTTTTGCTTTCAGCATGGATAATGTACGCTAGATATAAGGGTTAATTGAAGCAGAGTAGAAATATAGAAGCCATAGTTCGCGCTCGTTACCCGATGAAAATGATGAATTTTAAAGGTTGTCTCATTGTTTAATTACTGCAATAAACTATTATTGTCAGTAAAATTAGCTTTTAATAAATAATGAATACCATCGTTTTATACTGTGCCCTCGACAAAGAAATCCAGGAATATCAGGATAATATTATCAGAGAAATTGCGACAAAATTTAACCTGAATAAAATTATCGACTTGAATGTAGAGCCGCATTTTACATTAAAGTATCATATTACAATTACTGGTGAACAACTTGATTTTTTAGAAAATATAATCAGCGATTTTTGCGCCAATAATTTGAAGACAAAAATAAAGGTCGGCGGATATACAAGTTTCCCGCCATCTGTTACTTTCACACATGTTAAGTTTTCAAAAGAAGCGAAATTAGTATTCTTCCATCTTATTGATTTGCTTCGCAGTATAGACTGGATAACCTGGAGCCCTTTTGATGCTGAGAATATGCATTTTCATGCAACAGTGGCTGACGAATGTGGTGAAAAATTTGAAGAAGTACTTCATTATTTGCAAGGAAAAGAAAAGCATTTTGATACCTGGTTTGATAATATTTCTATTATCAAAAAAATAGGAGAAAAGGATAATGTTGAATCCTGGAAAGTATATCGTAAATTCATATTTGCTAAAGAATAAGGATGCGCTAATCCTGCCAATCCTTAAATTCTGAAAACCCTGATTCAGACAAAAAATTATCAACCAAAATATAATATTTCCGGCCTTCTTACGTTGTTAAGCATCAACTAATTGATAGGCAATTATGAAAAAGCTGTTTTTTACATTATTTACATTGTTTTTTTTTGTCGCTTTACATGCGCAACTATACTATAACGAAAGCGGTGCTGATATGGCAAAGTATCAGCATTTCATCGATTCCGCAGCAAACAAAAGAGTGGCTGACCATATTATTGGATACAGAACCTATACCTATAAACCTGATTCTACTGTGATCTCGGGCTATTTATCCAATGAAATAAAATTTGACAAAAACGGCAATATTTCAGAGTATACGACCTTTAATAAAAGAGGTAAAATAGTTGATAAATTTATTGAAAAGTGGAGTGATAAGAATCAGTATATCAGCTACACATCTCTAAAAAGAAATGGCAGGTTCAACTATAGTATGGCGTATACCTATAATACTTCCGGGGACGAAATTGAACGAAAATATTGCTGGAAAAAACCTGAAAATATGACAAACCATGGGTTTATGACTTACGATGAAAAGCACAATATGCTGGAGTGCAAATACCTGATAAAAAAAGACCGGAAAAATGGTTACAGGTATGTATATAGTTATTACCCGGATGGCAGCAAGAAACAAACGGTAGAATATGACAACCACGGAAAAATACAACATACCTGGAATTATGATTGTAGTTCAGTGGGGAAATTGGTAGTTAATAAACTAAAGGATACCAGTAAATTATGCATTCATTATGAAAAGGATGCTTCCGGAAATGAGTTGAAAATAAAAGAGGAGTTTGCTAAAAATGGGCCGGTGGTAAGAACCATAATAAAAACTGATTCCTATGATAACCAGGTAGAAGAAATACGGTATAACAAGCATGGAAAAATTCTCTATCACGTTATTAATATTTTCAATAATAAAAGCAAAATAACGGAACAGAAACAGTATACCAGGGATGATAAAAAATTAAAAACCAGGAAGGTGTTTTATTACAATTCTGATGGCCGACTTGACCAAATGATTGAATACAAAAGCGATAGTAAACCCATACAAATCGTAAAATATGAACTGGTAAAAGGATAAAAAATCCAAGATAAAATGCGACAAAAACTAAACATCATCACGCTCGGCGTTAATGATTTTGAAAAATCATTAAACTTTTACGAGAACGGCCTCGGCTGGAAAAAATCTTCAGCGAGTATGGAAGTAATTGCATTTTTTCCTCTTGGAGGCATGGTACTCTCTCTTTACCCCCGAAAAGCGTTGGCAGAAGATGTGAATACGGATGAAGCTGGTTCAGGCTTCTCAGGCATTACCATTGCCTACAATGCCAAGGATGAAACAGAGGTAGATACTGTTATGCAAAAAGTGGAAGCCCTTGGTGCTACGATTGTTAAACCAGCCCAAAAAGTATTCTGGGGTGGTTATAGTGGCTATTTCAAAGACCTTGACGGCTATATGTTTGAAGTGGCATATAATCCTTTTTGGGGATTTGATGAAAATGATAATTTGGTGTTGCCTGTGTAATCTTTTACATTTGCAATATGTCATTCCAAGCATACTTAGATAATATAAAAGCCAAAACAGGCAAAACACCGGAAGATTTTAGAAAGCTCGCCGAAAAAAAAGGTTTGCTAAAACCTGGTTTCAAAGCTGGGCCAATCGTTTCCTGGCTCAAAGAAGACTTCGGTTTGGGGCATGGACACGCCATGGCTATCTATGGTGTATTTACTGATATTAAAGCGCCGGGCAAGAATCCTGAAGAAGAGATCGAAAAGCATTTTACAGGTGCAAAATCCGTTTGGCGCAAATCTTTGTATAACCTGATGCAAACCTTAAAGTCATTGGGTCATAATATTGAAATTGTCGCAACCAATACTTATCTGAGTATCCTAAAGGACAAAAAGAAGTTTGCGGTAATATATATCACTACAGACCGAATGGATATTGGCATTAAAAGAAAGGGTGTACCCACAACTGTTCGTTTTGAGCCGGCTGGCACCTGGAATGCAATGGTTACCCACCGGGTTTGTATTCATGATCCAAAAGAAATAGATAAGGAAGTAATTGAATGGCTTAAAGAAGCCTATGCGGTAGCCTGAGAATTGGTTAATTCCAAAAGAAACCAACAAAACCACTTAGCTTAATACCCGCTTCCGCTTGTGACCAATAATGAAAAAACGGTCGGCCTGCCTCTGAGTTCAGGCACCTTTCTTTTCTGCCATTCCTTTATGTTGGCTGAGACAATTTCTTCTGTTGGCAGGGTTATATCACAAGCGACAGAAAACAGCGTGAGCGGCTTGCATTGTGCCAGAATATCCTGGAATAAAAAGTCATTCCGGAAAGGTGTTTCAATAAAGATCTGCGTATAGCCTGTTTTGGCCGATTCTGCTTCCAGTTCTTTTATTTTCCGGATGCGTTCTATTGCATTGGCTGGCAAATAACCATGAAAACTAAATGCCTGACCATTAAAACCTGAGGCAATCAAGGCCAGCAAAATGGACGAAGGGCCTACCAAGGGCCGCACGGTAAAGCTTCTCTGGTGGGCCATGGCAATTATATCTGCACCCGGATCGGCAATGCCAGGGCAGCCTGCTTCAGAAAGAATACCGCTTTCGTGTCCGGTTATTGCTTTCAATATTTCACTACGATCAGCGCTGGAAGTATGCTTATCAAGCACATAAAAACTAATACCCTCAAATGGCGGCATCACCCCGCAAAGTTTCAGGAACTTTCGCGCACTTTTTTCATCCTCAACAATAAAATGCTTCAGGGTTCGCACAACATCTACAACTCCATCAGGCAATGAAGATTTAATATCAGCATCGCCGAGAAGGTTTGGAATTAGGTAAATGGTGCTATTTGTCAAGGAATAAAAATTAAAAGATTGGAAGATTAAAAAATTATTTTCCTTTTTTATCAAAAGAAACAAGAAGGGCAGGTATTACAATAATATTGCTGAACATGGCACAGAAAATCGTGAGTGAAGTTAATGCGCCCAAAGCAATGGTACTTCCAAAACTTGAGAAGCAAAATATTCCGAAACCGAACAATAGTACCAGCGATGTATAAACCATGCTGAATCCGGTAACCCGCATCGTGTTTTCTACCGTTCGTTCCACATCCCAGTTATGCATTTTCAGGTCCTGCCGGTAATTGACAAGGAAATGGAAAGACATGTCAATGGCTATACCAAAAGCAATACTAAATACAAGAACACTTGAAGGCTTAAGCGGGATATCGAAAAAGCCCATCAACCCTGCTGTGATTAAAAGTGCAAGGCAATTTGGGATTAATGTAATTAGTACAAGTCTTGCCGATGGAAACAGAATCACAATAACTACAATAATTAAAATAATGGCCATTGTAAGGCTCAGGATCAGGTTCTGGATCAGGTAAGTATTGCCTTTCAGAAATATAATGCTAAATCCGGTAAACTCCGGTTTCATCGGTTCGTCTCCCCATATCTTAGGGATATCTGAATTTAGTTTATTTACGATCTTTTCAAGCCTGATAGAGCCTACATCCGCCATTTTGGACGTAATTCTCACCAGTTGTTTGTTTGAATCTGTCACCGAAAAGCCAACATCGCTCACCTTAGACAGGTTCATGTCTGGCATATACCTAAGGAGAAAAGTAAGGTCCCGTCTGCTTGGCAAAGTATATCTTGAAGGTCTGCCATTATAAAAGGCCTGGTTGGCATATTTGGCAACGTCTGCAATAGATATAGTGGTTGAAAACTCGGGCATAGTTGCCAGGGTATCCTGTAGCTGTTGTATTTTGTCCAGTTCATTCGGATCCAGGGCGCCATCCTGGCGTTTGGTATCTAATATTATTTCAAAGGGCATTACGCCTCTGAAATTTTCCTGGAAGAACATCAGATCTGTATAAAGTTTATCTTTATGCGGTATATCATCCATAATATACCCAATGGCATGCAGCCTTGTTACCCCAACTGCAGATATAAGCCCGATAGTAATGGCCGTACCATATACCCATCGCTTTTTATTATGAATCAAGGTAATGACCCCTTCAATAAACCTCCTCATATTCTTATTTTCAAGGTATTTGGTCTGCTGATCAGAAGGAGGTGGTAAAAAGCTGAAAACAAGCGGCATAATGATCAAAGTAGCAAAATAGGTAGTGGTTATCATCAGGAAGGCCACCAAACCAAACTCTTTTAAAATAGGGCTATCTACAAAATACAAAACCCCAAAACCAATTGCAGTGGTTGTATTATTTAAAAATACTACCTTGGCAATATTCTTCACCATCATATTAATGCCCATCAGCTTATCTCCATATTTCTTATACTCGGTATGATACCGGTTCAGGAAATAAATAAAATTCGGGACGGCAATAATTACAATCAATGGAGGTATAAGGGCGGTTAGCAACGTGAGCCTGTAATCCAGCAATACGACATAGCCAAGAGTAAGCACTATGATGATCCCGATAATAATCATCGGGAATAATACACTTGTAAACGACCTGAAGAACAATAGCAATATAAGGGAAGTAACCAGTACCGATAGTGCAAGGAACAAATTGAGTTCATGTTGTACCTTGTAGCCATAGAGTGTTCTTATATAGGGCAGGCCGGTATAATACAATTTGATCTTGTTTTGCTCGGCAAATCTTTTGGTAAGCGCTTCTACGCTGTCAAGCAATCCCTCCCTTGTTTTCGTCAATAATGCCTTTTGATCCAGTTTTATGGCCATTAATGTAGCATGGGTACTGTCGTTATAGAGCAGGTTTTTATAAAAAGGGAGGGATAAAATGAGGTCTTTGATACTGTCAGCCTGATCCTGGGTGGTAAGTGGCGCTGTCGCCAGGGGCCTGATAAAGAATTTATGGGTAGCTGTGTCCTTACCAAGCGCCAGCAGGTTTGAAACGGTGGCAACCGTTTTTACACCGCGTACCTTTTTAACATCTAATGAAAGGTTCCGCCAGTTGTTAAAAACATCAAGTTTAAATACCTCTTTGCTCTGGAAACCAATAATAAAAAGGTCACCATCCTCTCCAAACTGCTTTTTGAACTGGGTATAATTTACAAAATCAGGATCTGAGTTGGGAATGATCTGGGGGAAATCATATGATAATTGAACATCTTTGGCCTTATACCCCATGAAGGCAGTTATCCCAATGATTATCACTGAAAAAATAATCCGATGGCGGATGATGAAACTGGATATCTTAGCCCACATAGTTTAAAAAAGCGCAAAAATAGGAAAAAGAATCGGGAGTCTGAGAGGAAGTAGTAAGTAGTGAGTAGTGAGTAGTGAGAAAAGCCGTTGGTTTGGCGCTACTAATTCAGGTCTATTGACATGGTATTCGCTTTAAAATCATATTTTGTTAATGTATCCGATTATCAAAAGGGTGGTTTATCCATTATATTTGAAATATATTTTTAAGATGTGTCCGGTTTTAGAAAACTGCTACGTCTTAGATGATATGAAAACAATAATAGTGGATAAAACCATTTGTTTTTTAATTGAATATGTCAACCTTTTTTAACTTAAAATAATTTACTAAAATCATGGAAAAAGACTCAAATGCATTGAACTGGTTCGAGATACCAGCAGCAGACATCAACCGCGCTTCAAAATTTTACGGTACTATTTTCAACCATCAAATGGTTGATATGGGCGAACAAATGGGCATGAAAATGTCTGGTTTCCCTACCGCTATGGATGGTGGTCATGTATCAGGCAGCCTTGTACAAGGACCAAACCACAAACCATCTGCTGATGGCGCAGTAGTTTATCTGAACGCAAACCCTGATATGCAGGCTGTGCTTGACAGGATTGAGCCTGCCGGTGGAAAAGTTATCATGCCTAAAACCCAGATCAGTGATGAAATTGGCGCTATGGCATTTTTTATTGATTCTGAAGGCAACAGGGTTGCGCTTCATTCCAGTAACTAAGATTTACCAATCTGCTTACAAGAAAACCCTGCCGGATAACCGGTGGGGTTTTCTTTTTTGTTATTAAGAGACGCCCTGCAATTCAAATCCACTTCTATTAGAATTTTCTTACCCTTTCAAACCCTCACGTTTTCCATTGCTAGCAATAGAATTTCAAAAATCAGACTCTGTAACTCATTGCCCAAGAAGTATTTATTTGTAACTCATTGAGAGGTATCAATGGTTATCAATAAAAAAGCAATCCCATTTGTTCCAATCGCCGTTTTGTTCGTGCGAAATTTTCAAATCCAACCTCCAACTCTTACGCGTTCAAATTTGCGAGTCATTGCGGACAGAGTATTTGAGGAACGAAAAAACGGTGATCCGCAATTTCCCAAAGCAACGCACCTCACTCACCAAAAAGTCCTGTTATTAATTTTTTTTAATAACCAATTAAATGATTGATTTATAATTATTTAAATAAAAATTTAAACTAAAATAACAGACCCATAACAGGAGGATAACGGACCAAAAAACAGATGCAAAAACAGACAAATAACAGACGGTAACAGACCCTGATATTTTTTCAATTGAATGAAATGCCTATGGAAAATTATATAATAACCCAATAAATAAAGAACGGCTTTTTTTCTGACGACTGATGACAGACGACTGAATAATGGTATATATAGCGAACTCAAAATCGTTGCGTATATTTTTGAAAATACTTTGTAATGCATTGAATGGCAGAATAAGATATTTATCCACAATTAATATTTTATTATTTTTAAACTAAGGAGAAAGTTAATATTATTATTTTTTCTTTTTTCTTGCATTACTCAAAAATCTATTTACCTTTATCCCCGAAACTCAAAAACAGAAACGGCATAAGACAATAGACAGAATTATAAATATATTTTAGCATTAGCTTTATTATCCAGTACAGAAAACGGTCAATTTTCAATGTCAACTTGGAGAAACAAGCAGATGCGCGCTCGAGGGGCGTGTATTTGGCTTTGTTTTGTTGACAGGTATGACCGTACCTCTGTACAGACTTAGAACAAAACACGCCCTGCTCGATTACAAACTGACTGTTTTGCTCTGATTAATAAGGTTTTTAAAAAGACCTGAGTTATGAAGACATTTAAAACCATTTCCCCGATCGGTCCGTCCAGGATCATTTTCATTGAATCTCCCATTATCTTGTTGTGTACCAAATTTGCCAAATAAGGCGACTATAAATCCATGTCCTTTATTGAATAATAATGAACCAATTTAAACTAATAATAAACCTAAACAATGACAATTTTTACATTCCCCAAAAAGAGAAACCAGGTTTCGCTTTTTACCGTTTCTTTAGTTTTTGCAATGCTCTTTGCCAATAATGGCAAAACCTATGCTGCATATATTGCATGCAGCAATTATGACACCGTTTATATTGAACACGATACAACATGGAGCGATTCGGTACCTGCAAAATTTGGGGGTGGCATGATAATAATCAGGGGTGGCAAAACCCTTACCATTAATGGGCTGTACCTGCAATTTCACACTTATCAAGGCATTATCAGCGATCCTTATGATACCATCAATCCCGCCCATTTGGTTGTAATTACTTCAACATTAGGGCCATGTATTGAATTCCTCGGGGGCATTAATGTCTGGGCTGGTATAAGCATTAACGGAGTGGCAGATGCTTTTGGCAATTATTCGGAATATGAAAATTCAGGCGGTATATCACCCAACCCAAACCAGGCATCTGTTCAGTTATACAATGCAACTATTAACAATGCAACCGTTGGCGTTTCTGTTTTGCACCATGCCATTTTACAGGTTAATTCCGCGTGTGCATTTAATGATTGCAAGACGGGGGTACAGGTCAATACTTTTGGTCCTGATCCCCTGATGTCCGCCATCATAAATTCGCCTACACCCATACCGGCCGCATCCTATATTGAATCTTCTACATTTGAAATCAGCTCTGGTTATCTCTTTACCTGGTCAAAGCCTTATGCATTTATATGTGTAAGCCTGACAGGTACCGATTATTTTGATATTTCTGGCAACGTTTTTAAGTGCAGCAAGACCACCGCCGACAGTGCCTACGGCAGACCCATTGGGATTGATGCTACGGATGCCAATTTTGCCTGCCACAGCACCACGGGTGCGCTTGACCCCGGCACCAATTGCATTTATTATAATGCAGGCACAAAAGTTCAGAATACATTCCAAAATCTGAGCTATGCCATCCGGTTTAATTCTGACAATTATACAAATACCATATATGTTGATGATTGCATTACCACAGATTGTTTTGTAGCTGCCCAGGTAAGGGGTGGCAACCATCATTCATTCCACAATAATACCTTTACGCTACAAACATCTGTCGGTTGGCCATTTGATACCTCAGCCCATAGCACGTATAATAATTTTGTATCATTTACCAACTCCCCAAATTTTCTCTTCTATGGCAATGTGCTAAAACAGGATAAAAGGATGACGAAGTTTTTATTGGTTGATAATTGCACGACGGATAAAAAGCAAATAACGCTGGATTCTTTTATTAATACCAGCAGCGCAGCGCCGGACCCCTCAGATGCTGAATATGCCATATTTTTCACTGGCGATAACAGGAATCAAATTGTAACCTGTAATGGATTTGTTCATCATCTGTTTGGTATTTATGCCGATGCCGGCGCTCAACTTACACCGTTTGGGTCAGCATCAGATCATGTGTCAGTAGGTAATATATTTACTGACATGAGTACACCAACAAGTCAATGGCTGTTTAATAATAACACAGCCGGCACATTTCCATTTCTGTATACATCAAAGACAAGTATCGATCCTATTCATTATAATTCTAGTGTAGGTGAAACAGACAACATCTCTGATTTAGATGAATGCTTTTATATAGACCAATGCAGGACATGGGGCCCATTAGGTATAAATACAACAAATCATATTCCCTATCCTATAAAAGTTTACCCCAACCCGGCAGACAACCAATTGATATTTGATTTTTCAGAAATATCCCTGTCGAGAATGGGAGCAAAAATTGATATAACAAATGCAATTGGACAAGAAATAATCAACCAAAAAACCAATGATTATTATCCTCAAGTGGTTTTTAATACAAGCTCTTATGCCAATGGCGTATATTTATATCGTATCCTTATAAACGGCTCAATGGAAAAAACAGGTAAATTTGAAATAAAACATTAATAAATTTCAGTGTTTTTAATGTAAACGGAATATGATATGCAACCATTGCTATTCATATTCCGTCTCTACATAATAACCCACCCATGGACCATTTAAAATACCCGTTTTTATTTGTTTGTGTCTTATTTGTAGAACTTTTGCATGCCCAATCTAAAGTGCAGGTAAAACAGTTTGAAAATAATAAAGAATGGTCTTTTGTAGAAAATAAAGGCCAATTGGTAACCCACAACCCCCCTAAAGGGGGCAAATGGATACTATCTTTATCCCGATGTTAAATTTTACAGCCATTCAGGCGGCACCCAAATTTATTGCCGCCCCGGCAAAATTAGTTTCATTTTTTCAAAGACTGAAAACGAATCGACCCAAATTTCTGAAGCAACCGGACGCCCTGTTTCTGATGTTGGGGTTCAAAATTCTGTAGGGGTTCAAAATTTTGAATCCCTACAGGCTGGCCTAAAATCCGGCATGATGCGTCTGCCCAATTCAAAATTCAACACACAACATTCAAAATTTCTTACCAACCGCCTCGACCTTATAGTCCTCAACGCCAATCCCTCCGCCCTTATAACTGCCACAGACCAGCAAGCGTATTATGAAAATTTTTACCTGGCCCATTCCGGCGACCAGGAGGTAACCCATGCAAATACTTATAAAACGGTAACGTATAAAAATATATACCCTTGTATAGATATGGTTCTTCATTGTAGAAAGGGGGGCATAAAATATGAATTTGTGGTAAACCCCGGCGGCAATGTCTCTGATATTCAGCTGAAATGGAATGGTATTAATAACCTCGAAAAATTAAAAAATGGAGGTATTTTATACCGGGTTGCGGTACTAAATGAGGGCAAACATATATTTTTTGAAATGAATGAAAGCAGGCCTGTTTCTTTTCAAGGGGATAATAAAATAACCAGTTCATTTCGTGTCAAGGGCAAGCAAATTTCATTTAAAACAGGAATTTATAACAAACATAAGACGCTGATTATTGATCCTGAGCTAGTATGGGGTACTTATTTTGGTGGGGGGAATGATTATAGTACGGGGGTAGCAACGGATAAAGCTGGGAACAGTTTTATGATTGGAAATGCCGAAGACAATACAAGTATTGCAAGCAAGGGGGCTTTTCAAACGGCGTTTGGGGGTGGTAGCCTTGACGCATTTTTGGTCAAATTTTCCCCTGATGGTCAGGGACTGTGGGGCACTTTCTATGGCGGCTCGGGTATGGATATGGGCAATGCCATTTGTACAGATGCGATGGGCAATGCCATTATTGCCGGATATACCTTTAGCGATAGTAATATTGCAAGTATTGGGGCATATCAAACCAAGCTTTTGGGAAGTGAAGATGCCTTCATTGCCAAATTTTCCACGAGTGGGGAGTTGATCTGGAGTACTTATTTTGGTTCAGTTGTTACCATAGGTAATTCCATTACAACTGACCATTATAACAACATATACCTTACTGGCTCT
>Ga0206925_1130_pt1 | contig 14660 bp, 15 predicted proteins | sample Alteio_BWOrgHeat_62_FD_152944 | JGI IMG/M metagenome (GOLD analysis project Ga0206925, IMG submission 152944) | Enriched cells from forest soil in Barre Woods Harvard Forest LTER site, Petersham, Massachusetts, United States -... | ecosystem: Environmental > Terrestrial > Soil > Temperate forest >...
GCTCTCGGCTTCAAGGCCGCCGACGCCGGCGAAGGTGTCGAAATTGCGACACCGATCCGTGCGCAGCGCGATACCGAGCTTCTCCGTCAGGCCGAGCCGCAGGATCTGCTCAAGTACGGCCTGATCCCCGAGTTCGTCGGCCGCCTGCCCGTGCTTGGCATTCTGGATGAGCTGGACGAGGTAGCACTGGTCGAGATTCTCACCAAGCCGCGCAACGCCATCCTGAAGCAGTACGCCAAGCTCTTCGAGTTCGAAGGCGTGAAGATCACCTTCACCGACGATGCCGCTCGCGAGATCGCACGCGAGGCGCTGAACCGCAAAGTCGGCGCGCGCGGCCTGCGCATGATCCTGGAAGAGCTCATGCTCGACCTGATGTACGCCGTCCCCGGCAATAAAAAGATCAAGGACCTGGAGATCACTGCCGAGATGGTGCAAAAGCGTGAGCTCACCATGCCGGTACAGCTGGAAAAAGCCGGCTAACGGTTCTCACACTATCGAAGTATGTAACAGGCGGGCTGAGACAATCAGCCCGCTTTTATTTGTGCAGGCGAGTTCTTCGCCTATGCCCGAAAAGCCTTTACAATCGTATAAAGCCGCTATAACGGGGCGATGAATCCGAACGGGCTCTGCAGCGTCTAATCAACATCCGCCACAGCAACGCGAAGGAGCAACATGACCACATCCGCGAACGAAAAAGAGATACTGAACGGCGACGTGCGCAAGCTGCCCATGATGCCGATCCGCGACATGGTCATCTTCCCTTTCATGATGACGCCCTTCGTCGTCGGCCGCGAATCCAGCATCCGCGCCCTCGAAGAGGCCCTGACCGGCGACCGCAAGATCTTTCTCGCCACGCAGCATGACGCCTCCGTCGATGAGCCTTCCGCCTCCGACATCTATACCACCGGCACCATCGGCAACATCGTCCAGAGCGTCAAGATGCCGGACGGCAACATCAAGGTGCTCGTTGAAGGCGTCGAGCGCGCTCGCGCCACCAACATCTCCGACGCCGACGGCTTCTTCGTTGCTACCGTCACCACCGCGAAGGCCCAGCTTGAGGTCACACCCGCCGTCGAGACGCTGATGTCGCGCGTCACCACACTCTTTGAGCAGTACGTGAAGCTGCAGCAGTCGCTGAATCTCGAGACCGTTATCTCCTCCGTGCGCATGGACGAGCCCGCCAAGCTGGCCGACACCATCGCCGCCAATCTGCAGCTCTCCATCGACGACAAGCAGCAACTCCTCGACCTCTTCGATCCCGAGCTTCGCCTCTCGCGCGTTGCCGACGTGCTCGACATCGAGATCGAGAAGCTGAACATGGACCGCACCATCCAGTCGCGCGTGAAGCGCCAGATGGAGCGCGCGCAGAAGGAGTACTACCTCAACGAGAAGATCAAAGCCATCCAGAAGGAGCTCGGCCGTGGCGAACGCTCGGAGTTCGATGAGCTAAAGAAAAAGATCGAGACCTCCGGCATGCCGAAGGACGTCGAAGAGAAGGCCACGCAGGAGCTCAAGAAGCTTGAAGCGATGCCGCCGATGTCGGCCGAGTCCACCGTCTCGCGCAACTACCTAGACTGGCTGCTCGCCGTGCCGTGGAAGAAGAAGAGCAAAGAGATTCGCAGCATCGAGCACGCCGAACAGATCCTCAACGAGGACCACTACGGCCTCGAAAAGATCAAGGACCGCATCCTCGAGTTCCTCGCCGTACGCCAGCTCGTCAAGAATCCGAAGGGCTCGATCCTCTGCTTCGTCGGACCTCCGGGCGTCGGCAAGACCTCGCTCGGCATGTCGATCGCCAAGGCCACCGGCCGCAAGTTCGTGCGTATGTCGCTCGGCGGCGTGCGTGACGAGGCCGAGATTCGCGGCCATCGCCGCACCTACATCGGCGCGCTTCCCGGACAGATCATTCAGTCGATGAAGAAGGCCGGCACCAAGAACCCCGTCATCATGCTCGACGAGGTCGACAAGATGGCGTCGGACTTCCGTGGCGATCCAGCCTCTGCCCTGCTCGAAGTTCTCGATCCGGAGCAGAACACCAGCTTCCAGGATCACTACCTCGACGTTGAATACGATCTCTCGCAGGTTCTCTTCGTCTGCACCGCCAACGTGCTGCACACCATCCCCGGCCCCTTGCAGGATCGCATGGAGATCCTCCGCCTGCATGGCTATACCGAGCAGGAGAAAGTCGAGATCGCAAAGCAGTATCTCGTGAAGAAGCAGCTCGAAGGCACCGGCCTCACCGACAAACAGATCACCTTCTCCGAAGATGCCATTCCGGAGCTCATCCGCAGCTACACGCGTGAGGCCGGCGTTCGTAACCTCGAACGCGAGCTCGGCAACGTCTGCCGTAAAGTCGTGCGCAAGGTGGTCACAAAGAAGGACACGCCGAAGGTGGAGATCACCGCCGAGAACCTCAACGAGTATCTCGGCGTCGCCAAGTTCCGCGCCTCGCAGGTGCAAGAAAAGTCCGAGGTCGGTCTCGTTACCGGCCTTGCTTGGACCGAAGTCGGCGGCAGCATTCTGCAGACCGAAGTGCAGGTGCTTGACGGCAAGGGCAAGCTCACGCTCACCGGCCAGCTCGGCGATGTGATGCAGGAGTCGGCTCAGGCAGCGCTCAGCTACATCCGCTCCCGCGCCGCGCACCTTGGTCTCGCACGCGACTTCTACCGCGCACTCGATATCCACATCCACGTGCCGGAAGGCGCCATCCCCAAGGACGGTCCCTCCGCCGGCATCACCCTGGCCACGGCTCTGACCAGCGCACTCACCAAGATCCCCGTTCGCCGCGACATCGCCATGACCGGCGAGATCACGCTGCGCGGCAAGGTGCTCGCCATCGGCGGCCTGAAGGAGAAGCTGCTCGCGGCACATCGCGCCGGCATCTTTGAGGCGATCCTGCCGATCGAAAACAAGCGCGATCTGCCCGACTTCCCTGCGCTGCTGAAGGACACCATGAAGCTCCATTTTGTGGAGACGATGGACGAGGTCCTGAAACTTGCACTCGAGGGCGATCTGCCCGAGCTCAAGGAAGAGACACCGGCCGCGCTAGCCGCGGTGCCGCACGCACCCGATGCGCCGCTTCCTGTCACGCGTCAGTAACCACTTCCCATACACAAGCAAAATGGCCGCTCCCCATGGGAGCGGCCATTTTGCTTGCTGCGGCGAGGAAACCGTTTAAGCGGTGCTCTTGCCAGAGAAGAGATGCGCGACAAGCGAGATGACCGCGAAGATCAGCAGGATATGGATAAAGAGACTGCTCACGTGCATCACAAAGAAACCACCCAGCCACAAAAGCACCAGAAGAACTGCTAATCCTAGAAACATTGTCGTACCTCACGGACCCCAAAAGTATTCGCCTGCATCACGAACCAATCCATATGAGTAGCGTGGCCACGGATACGTTGCCTTTGGTCGAACCAAAATCTTCCGCGAAATATATTCAGACCACGGCAAACACACCCTCTTCCCTGTGCATCTATCCAGACTGGTATCTATTCTTTTCACCTCAAGAGGCGCATATGCTCGGTACGATTCTCATTATTGTTCTGGTTCTGATGCTCATCGGTTCTGTGCCCGCATGGCCGCACAGCCGCAACTGGGGCTACTATCCGAGCGGCGGCCTCGGCCTCGTCGTCATCATCGTGATCATCCTGCTCCTCCTCGGACGCATTTAGCTTTCCGGCGACAGCTGGACGCGTAACAGCGCACTCCAGATAACTCCGCCTTCAACACAAACAGCAGCGGCGACTCCGAAGAGTCGCCGCTTTCTTTTTGATTTGTCATTCTGAGCGCAGCAAAGAATCTCAATAAGCCCGTCGTGCCTGCGAACCTAGAAGCATCCCCCGGCAATCGACGGAATCAACATCACTTCATCGCCATCCTGAAACGCATAGCCATCGCCGCCGATGAAGCGAATATCCTCATCGTTGACGTAGACGTTGATGAAGCGGCGCAGTTTGCCGTCTTCGTCCTTAATGTTTGCGCCAAGCGCGGGGAAGGCCGTCTCCAGATCCACAACGAGACCGGCAAGGTCCTTTGCGTTCGAATCCAGCTGCTTCTTACCGTCGGTGTGTTTGGTGAAGGCGGTGGGCAGAATAACTTTAATGGGCATAGATCTCTTCTTTCTGATGACTCTGGCTATCAAGCTCTTTCAAATAATCGGCAAAGTCCGCGAGCCGCGGCTTCACCGCGCGCTCCTTCGCATACTTGCCCTGCAGGGCATCGGTCGTTTTCAAACCGTTGCCGGTGATGCAGACGATCGTGGTCTCTTCGGGCTTGATGCGCCCCTGGCGCACAAGCTTCTCTGTTACAGATGTCGTCACACCGCCTGCGGTTTCAGTAAAGATGCCCTCGGTCTCCGCGAGCATCTGGATTCCCTTCACCACCTCTTCGTCGGTGACATCCTCTGCCCAGCCGCCCGTCGAGCGGATCAGGCGCGAGGCATAGATGCCGTCCGCCGGATTGCCGATCGCCAGCGAGCGCGCGATCGTGTTCGGCCGTTGCGGCTCGATCACATCCGTGTCACCCTTCACGGCAACCGAGATGGGCGAGCAACCGGTAGCCTGCGCGCCGAAGAACTTCACCGGCTTCGCTTCCACCAGCCCAAGCTGCACCAGTTCGCCAAAGGCCTTCTTGATCTTGCGGATCAGCGAGCCACCGGCCATCGGAACTACCACGTTATCCGGCAGACGCCAGCCCAGCTGCTCGGCAATCTCGAAACCAACCGTCTTCGAGCCCTCCGAGTAGTACGGCCGCAGGTTCACATTCACGAAGCCCCAGTTGTACTCATCGGCGATCTGCGAGCAGAGGCGGTTCACATGGTCGTAGTTGCCGTCGATGCGAACAAGGCGTGCGCCGTAAACCTGCGTGTTCAGGATCTTGGCAGGCTCGAGGTCAGCCGGCACCAGGATGCAGGCCTTCAGCCCCAGGCGCACCGCCTGGGCGGCCGTGGCATTCGCCAGGTTGCCCGTGGACGAGCAGCCGACCGTCTCAAAGCCGAAGTTCTTCGCATTGGCCAGCGCAATGGCTACCACGCGGTCCTTGAAGCTCAGCGTCGGCATGCAGACAGCGTCATTCTTGACGTAGACGTTGTCGGACCCGCCTTTGAACAGGCGGGCAGCCAGACGTGGAGCGCGTACCAGCGGCGTGTAGCCCACCGGCAGATCGGGCTGGAAGCCCTTGGGCACGGGCAGCAGCGCCGCGTAACGCCAGATGTTGGCCGGTCCGGCGAGAATCGACTCGCGCGTCACAATGCCCTTGGCAGAGTCAATGTCGTAGAAGACCTCCAGCGGCGAGAAGCACTCGTCGCAGATGGTCAGCGGCTGATTCCCATAGGAGCGATTGCACTCCTGGCAGCGTAATTCGTAGGCACACTGAAATGACATCCAGGCTCTTTCCGAGCGGTGGAGTACGTACCTGTGACTTCTCTATTGGGTACGGCAAAACCGCGAATGCGGCCGCCATTGGATGATCAAAAAATCGCGAGATGCGCTTTTTGGTGCACACCCCGAATCTCATGTTCCCCGTTACCCAGGAGAGAGTTGACACCGGACGCCCGAGATTGCTCTCAGGCCGGTTGTCGTGGCGTCACAGGGCTCGTCCCTCAGCCACTCTTCATGAAACTCAGGCCTGCCCTTCTTGCGAAGGAGCAAACTTGATTACGTTCTATTTAACACTGAATGAGTCCGAATTGCAACCCGGCCTGTGCAACCTCAATGCTGGTGCCCCACATGCGCATCTCCGCGCCGGGCCGCCAGCAGATACTCCACCGCCCGCGCCGTCGCAAAGCCCCAAAAGAGCGCCAGCGTGAGCAGCCCGATGCTCATGCTGCCCGCCTGTGCCATCTGTGCGACGCACCACACAGCGCAGACCGCGCACAGCACAACTCCCGTCGCCCAGAACGCTACCCGTACCCCGGAATGTGCCAATGCGGCCATGCAGATTGGATGCCGGTCAGGCCACCTGCGCGCGGATGTTTTCTACCACTCCTGAGCCGAAGTGCTGATGATGAATCGCCAGTACCTTCGCTGCCCGCTGCGGATCCGTCGACCAGCTCTTCGATACCGTCGTCACGTACGCCTCGCCCGTCTTGGCCACCAGCGCCTCCGCGTAGTGCGGATACGCCCTGCGCAGCCGTTGCAGCAGCCGCATCCGCTCCGTGAAACAGCCGTTCCAGTCCGCGAATTTTACCCACTGCGCCGACACCGTCACCCACGCTCCGTGAAGAAACTCCCGCGTCGGCAGCTCCATCGTCGCCGTCCCGGCCAGCGGCGGATGCGCCTGCTTCTGCCCAAAGAGATTGTGGGCCTGCACCGCCAGTGCCGAGCCACCCCACGCCGACTCCAGCGCCGCCTCACACGCCGCAAACTCCGGCCAGATGTGCCCTGCCGCCTGCGCCGCCGCAACTGCCTTCTCTAAAAACTCCGCCTGTGTCATTCCCCCTCCAAAAAGAAAACGGGCGGCACCCGAAGGCCCGCCCGTCTTGCTTATCGTTTCATGTCGCGTGAATCATCACGCCAATTACGCAGGCTTCACCATATCCCGTACCCCCTGCACAAACGCCTCGGGGTTGAACTCCGTCCGCAGAATTTCATCGGGACAATCCGTCATCAGCGCTACACGCCAGTTGCACACAAACGCCACCAGCTGCTCCGGCTGCGCCGCTTTGATCTCTGAACACATATGCTCCGCTTCAGCGATGGCACGCTCGCCTTCAACATCGATCAGCACCAGGTCATACTGCTTCGCCCAGAACATGGAAAGGCCCTCGGCTGCGGAGAGGGTTGAATCCACCTCGTATCCGGTGACCCGCAGGATCTGGTCGCGCAGAGGGCGCAGCATCTCACGGCTGCAGATGTGTAGAACATGTCGCTTCATCATTGCCATTTCTTTACTCCAACTCACACCGCTAAACAAGGCCCCAATCCCGTGCAGTGGCTCCCAGATACGCTCTTGATGTGAATGCTTGAAGATTATCGTACGCGCTGGCAGGAAGATTTGGCCAGCAGATTTTCAACCGTAAATCGGTCTTCTTTTGACCGTAAAAACCCGTAACCGGTAGCTCAGTTCGAGGGAAAACGAACGGATTTACGAAAGAATCTCGGCCACTTCCTGCGGCGATTCAACCTTGTCGGGCATCGCCGGCATTGGCATCAGCAGATCTTCCTTGCGCATCACCAGGTTAGTCGCGTTCAGGCTGGCCAGCTCAAAGCCGTGGCCATGCGTGATCGCATCCGTCGGGCACGCTTCCACGCAGTAACCGCAGAAGATGCAGCGGTTGTAGTCGATGTTGTAGACCTTGGCGTAACGCTCTGCGCTGGAGATACGCTTCGTATCCGTATTCTCATCGGCCTCGATGTAGATGCAGTTCGAAGGACACGCCGCCGCGCACAGAAAGCACGCCACGCACTTCTCCAGGCCGTTCTCGTCGCGCTGCAGCTGGTGCTTGCCACGGAAACGCTCCTGGAACTTCGCGCCGCGCATGGGGCCGGGTCCATCCGGATAGTTTTCGACCTCGGTCGGCTGGAACATCTCCTTGAAGGTGATGCCCATCCCCTTCGCAATCGCTGCAATGTCCTTAACAATGGCCATGCATTCAGTATACAAAACTGGCGACAGACTCTGCCTGCCGGTTTGGGGTACGATACTCCCCATGCGCCTGACCCGACTCGTCCTTGCCGCTCTTCTCGCCGTTGCCACCCTGCCCGCTCTCGCCCAGACGCCGACCGCCGAGGAGATGCCGCATAAGCCGATCCCTGCCACCACCTCACTCACCCTGGTGCTGAACGGCAAGAGCACCACGCTTACGCTGGCGCAGATCGCCGCACTGCCGCACAAGAGCGTCAGCGTCTTCAACGCGCATGAGAAGAAGAACGAGACCTACTCCGGCGTGCCCCTGGCTGCCCTGCTCACCGCCAACGGCGCGCCCTTCAATCACCAGACGCAGCATGACATGCTGAACAGCTACATCACGATCAAGGGTACGGACGGCTATACCGTGGTCTACTCCACGGTCGAGGTCTACACGCCCGATTACCACACCGGCGACGTCATCATAGCCGACACCCGCGACGGCCAGCCCATCACCACCGATGGTCTGCGCATGGTCAGCACCGAAGATGGACACCCGATGCGCTGGCTGCACAGCGTCACGACGATCACGCTCACCAAGGCAGGCTACTAGTATTCCGGTAATTTATGGGGCGTATTTTCGCTTTTGCGGTTTACGCTAGGCCATGCGCCTGATACGAATCGTCCTCGCCACCGCCTCCGTCGCACTATTTAGCCTGCCTCTTGCCGCTCAGACTTCGCCAGCCACCATACCCGGCCGCACTGTCTCCCATAGCCTGACGCTGGTGGTCGAAGGCAAGCCAACTGTTTACTCCCTGGCCGATCTCGCCGCACTGCCACACATCCCCGTCGCGGTGCACAACAAGCGCACGAACACGGACGATGTCTACTCCGGCGTACCGCTGGCGAGTCTTCTCGCCGCGCATGGCGTCACCTACACCGGCGGCGATGTTCCACTGCATAAATTTCTGCGTTGCTATATCGTTGCACACAGCACCGACGATTACTTTGTAACCTTCTCCTCAGCCGAGGTCTTCCCCGACTTCCATACCGGAGATGTCATCGTCGCTGATAGCGTGAATGGCAAGCCTATCGCTGTGAACGGCCAACTCGAGCTGGTCAGCTCTGAGGACAAGCGTCCCTCGCGCCTGGTCTACAGCCTCGCAAAGATCATCTTCCTGGAATCGCCGGGCGAGTAGTTACTCGATTCCCAGCTTCTTCCACATCCCGTCGACCTTTGTCTTGATCTCTGCCGGCATCGTCAGCATCTCGGGCCACGGCCGCGTGAAACCCTCGGCCTTCCACTTGCGCGTCGCGTCGATGCCCATCTTGCTGCCGTAGTTCGGCAGGCGCGATGCGTGGTCCAGGGAATCCACCGGCCCCATCGTGAACTGAATATCGCGCTCTGGATCGATATTGTTCGTCGTCCGCAGCACTACCTCGGCAAGATCCTGCACGTCGCAGTCTTCGTCCACCACGATGATGATCTTGGTGAACATCGCCTGCCCCATCGCCCATATGCCGTTCATCACCTTGCGCGCGTGGCCCGCGTAGCTCTTGCGGATCGATACGATCATCAGGTTATGGAAGACGCCCTCCGGCGGCAGGTTCACGTCTACGATCTCCGGCAGCGTCAGCCGCATCAGCGGCAGGAAGATCCGCTCCACGGCCTTGCCCATCCACGCATCCTCCATCGGAGGCTTGCCCACGATCGTCGCCGCGTATACCGGATTCTTGCGATGCGTGATGCACGTAATGTGGAAGACCGGATACTCGTCCTCCATCGTGTAGAAGCCAGTGTGATCGCCGAACGGCCCTTCCGTGCGCAGTTCGCCGAGCTCAACATAACCTTCCAGTACGATCTCAGCGTGCGCCGGAACCTGCAAATCTACCGTCTCGCACTGGACTAATTCAACCGGTGATTGCCGCAGGAAGCCGGCGATGATGAACTCTTCTACCTCCGGCGGCGCAGGCACAATCGCGCTGAAGGTCAGTGCCGGATCGGTCCCGACCACGACAGCCACCTCCATCCTCTGATCCTTGATCTTCGTCAGCGCAATGCTGTGCGTGGCCGACGCCACCGTGCCACCCGCCGTCTCCGCCATCATCTCCACACGTTCCGCGCCTGTTGCTGCATTCGCGCGCATCGCATCGCGCAGATGCTCCGCGGCGACCTTCTGCCGCTGCCAGTGCATGCCCGTCGTCTGCCCGTCATAGACCTGCATGCGGTACATGCCCATGTTGCGCTTGTTGTTCTTCTGATCCTGCGTGATCACGCACGGCAGCGTGATGAAGCGCCCACCGTCTCCCGGCCAACACTGCAGCACGGGGAACTTAAGCACATCCACATCGGCTCCGCGCAGAATGACCTCCTTGCACGGAGCGTCCTTCGCGTTGATCGTCTTCGGGAAAAATCCGCCCACCTCAGCAAGCTTCGGCAGCATCTTGATCTTGTCGAGAAGGCCCGTTGGCGTCTTCGGATGCATCAGCTCTTCAATGCGCGCCGCAACCTCGTCGAGCGAGTCCACCTCCAGCGCCAGCTTCATGCGCTGCTCGCTGCCGAACTGGTTCATCAGCACGCTCGTGCCGGGATAGCCCTTCACGTTTTCGAACAGCAGCGCGGGGCCGCCTGCCTTCGCCGTGCCTTTGCCCAGCTTCGCCGCGCGGTCGGCGATCTCAGCCATCTCGAGGATGGGGTCCACCTCTTCGCGCACGCGCTTCAGCTCACCGGATTTGTCGAGCTTCTTAATCCATTCCCGCAGGTCATCGTAGGCCACAGTCGTACTCCTCACACCATATTAGTAGTTTCGTACAGAACGCGGCCAACTTCGGTATTATCGTGCGGATGAAGATCGCTGCCGCCCTCCCACTTCTCTTTGCCGTTGCTCTCACCGCACAGACCGTGCCGGCCGCCGCGCCGCAGCCCGAAGAGCCCGTCGGCTACACCGATACGCCAATGCTTCCAGGCCTCCCCTGGCATGTGCACGACCCGAACCGCCCACATCCACCCATCGTGACGCCGACACCCACACCTGGCGGTGCGCCATCAGACGCTATCGTCCTCTTCAATGGCCATGATCTCTCGCACTGGCACTCGCGCAATGGAACAGAGGCGCCTGCATGGAAGCTCACAGACGACTATCTGGAGGTTGTGCCCGGTGTGGGCGATATCGCCACCAATGAGAAGTTCGGCGATGTGCAGCTACACGTGGAGTGGGCCTCGCCCACCCCGCCCACCAGCAATAGCCAGGGCCGCGGCAACAGCGGTATTTTCCTGATGGGCCGGTACGAGATACAGGTGCTCGACTCCTTCAGCAATCCCACCTATGCCGATGGACAGGCCTCCGCCATCTACGGTCAGTGGCCCCCGCTCGTAAATCCCATACACCATCCCGGCGAGTGGAACAGCTATGACATTCTCTTTGAAGCACCAAGAATGAATGGCGACAAGGTCCTGCGCCCCGCCTATGTGACCGTCCTCTTCAATGGAGTACTGGTACAGAATCACCGCGCCATTCTGGGCCCTACAGTGCATCACGCACTGGCACATTATGTGGCCCAGCCTGCAGAGGATTCGCTCGTACTGCAGAACCACGGCCACGCAGTGCGCTATCGCAACATCTGGATACGGAAGCTGCCCGCTCAGGAAGAGCCGAAGGAATAGCTACAGGCGCACGAAGATGCGTTTCCGCCACAGCAGCCACAGCGGAATAAAGCAAAGGCAGACGAACGCCAGCGCAAACCCGTGCGAGGTCCAGTTCGTCGAACCATTCCGCGCAAAGATGGTCTCGTACGCCAGTACCCACAGCGAGTGCCGGTCGCCATCTTCATCCGCGATCTGAAAAAAGAATGCCAGCTTCACAATGGCCTCCGAGATGACGAACGCCGCAATTGCATTCGACCCGAAGACCAGCCACGGCCATACCAACGCCCCCACGCTACGCAACCGATCCTGCACACGCTGCACATCCAGCAGCCAATAAAGCGGTGCCAGCGCGAGCAGAGCCCACCCTGCCGTCAGCAGAACGTACGAGCTCGTCCACAGTTTTTTATTGATTGGAAACCAGTGCCCCCAGAGCAGACCACCAGCAAGCAGGATCACGCCCGCAGCCAGCATGCCCAGCACCTTGCGCCAGCTGCTCGCATCGGACCGAATCCATCGTCCTGTGCAGACACCCAACAGCGTCGTTGCCACCGCCGGCAGCGTGCTCAACAGCCCTTCAGGATCGCGCGTCCTCTCATACAGCCGTCCGAAGTGCACCCAGCGATCGATCCACGCCGCGAGATTTTTATCCGGATCGAGCAGCGGAATATCCCGCACCGGCATACCGAATCCCGGCACCGGCACAAACCGCATCAGTATCCAATATCCAGCCAGCAGAGCGACGATCAGGATGACTAGCGTCCGCATGCGCCGTATGTAGAGGCACAATAATCCCACGATCAGCGCACACAGTGCGATCCGCGGTAGTACGCCATAAAACCGCATCCTGGTCAGATGAAAACGCGGCATCGCCGCCAGAAACCAGCCCAGTAACAGCAGCATCGCACTACGCGACATCACGTGCTTCGCCAGTGCCCCGCGCGATTGGCCCCGCACCAGCCGCGTCTCCGTAGAAAACACGATAGCGCATCCTGCGAGAAATAAAAATGTTGGGAAGATCAGGTCCGTCAGTGTCCAGCCATTCCACGCTGCATGATCCAGCGGCCAGTAGACATGCGCCCAGTCGCCAGGATCGTTCACCAGAATCATCAGAGCCACGGTTATGCCGCGCAGCACATCCACTGCCAACACGCGTCCGCGCTGCTCCAGTTGTGCCGTCACCGGGTCAACCACCGCATCAGCCCAGCTGCCGGCAGATCCGGCTGCAGGAACTTTCTGCCCGCGACCGCTTCAGCCGCCAGATACCCACTGCGCACGCCCGACTCCATCGTCGAGGGCCAGCCCGTCCGCGTCCAATCGCCCGCAAGGTAAAGTCCCGGCCACGCCGTACGCGCCTCTGGCCGATACTGGTCCAGTCCCGGAAGCACCGAAAACGTTGCCCGCGCTTCCTTCAGTACACCGCTCTTGAGCAACTTAGCCTCCAGCACACGTGGGAAGAAGAGCGCCAGTTCCCGCAGCGCCGACTCTACGATCTCGTCGCGTCCCTGGTGCAATTCCCCAGCCGACGCACTGATCACCAGCTCCACATAATGTTCGCCGGTCTTCTCGCGGATCTTCGACTTGTTGAAGATCCACTGAATACCCGTATCGAGCAACACAGCGTGATCCAGATCTGTGATCGCACGATCCCACCACAGATGCACCGTCGTGATCGGAGCATGCACAAAGTGTGTCAGCTTTTCTGTCAGCGTTGTCCTCGCCGCGCCAGCCGGCAGCTGCGGCAACAGAGCCTGAACCTGTTCGAACGGGAGTGCCAGCACAACCGCTGGGGCGCGATGCTCGTTGTCCCCGGTATGCACCGACCACTTGCCATCGCGATAGGCCATCGCCTCAACACTCGCCCGCAATTCGATCTTGCAACCGCGCGCCGTCACAGCATCCGCCACCGCGCCATACATCGCGCCAAGCGGCACGCGAGGAATGCCCAGCCGGCCACCCTTTGCTGACTTCAGAAACGACTCATGAAAGACCTGTCCCGCATACTTCGTCGAACAGTTCGCAAACGTATCATTCAGCGCGCCGACAAGCACCGGCTCCCAGAAGTGCCGGATAGCGCGCTCCGTCTGCCCGGTACGCTTCAGCCACGTTGCAGCGCTCTCATTGTCATCCTGCGGATAGCCCTGCATGAACTCCAGCAGCCCGCGCGCGATCCCTGCCTTATCGGCAACGCTCAGCATCGGCGCCTTCAAAAACGCGAGGCTCGCATGCATCGGAGCCGGCAAACTGCCCGGACAAATACTACTCACATTGCCATTCGTTTCGAGGAATGTCAGCTCGTCATACCAGCGCACGGCATCACTGGCGCTGGCCTGCTGCAGTAGATGTACAAGATTCGTGCAACATCCCAACAGCACATGCTGACAATCTACGACCTCGCCCAGTGCAGGATGTTCATACGAATAGGCTCGCCCACCAACATATGGCTTACGTTCGAGTACAAGAACCTTGGCGCCGCTTGCCGTCAGCGCGCTGGCAGCTGCCAATCCTGCCGCCCCTGCACCGACAACGATCACATCAGCGTTCATGCAAACATCCTGTTCCAGATGCTCTGCGCCATGCCGCCCGCGAGGATGCGAAGCTTCACCGGCGTCGGCACACTCGCCCGCTCGCTGAATACATCACCAGCGCGTGCTTCGATACGCTTCAGCAGACCGCTGTAGATCTTCACCAGCACCGCAAGAGCCGGGCGGCTGTCCTTATCGATCAGCGGCAAAAGCTTATCCGCTGCGGCGTAGTACTCCCACGCCTTGGCGCTCAGCTCGCACAACATCGCCTGCTCGTTGCGTTCGATCCGTGCTCCTGCTGCCAGCTTCCGGATTCGATCCGCACTGACGTTGAAGCGGATCATCATCTCGCGCGGGATGTAGATTCGTCCGCGCTCCACATCCTCTTTCACATCACGCAGAATATTCGTCAGCTGGAACGCGATGCCCGTCTCTTCCGCCAGCTTCTCCGCACGCGGATCGCTGTAGCCGAAGATGCGGATGCAGACCAACCCGACGACCGAGGCCACGAGATAGCAGTAACGATAGAGATCATCAAAGGTTCCATATGGCTGCAGAGCCAAAGCTGCATCGCCACCTGGATACAAATCCATCGTGGTTCCCTGCACCAGCTGCTCCAGCAGATCGTCCGGAATTGCAAACTGCCGCTGCGTATCGTTGAGCGCGATAAAGACCGGATCTTCCGTGACGCCGCTCGTCCGCGCAACGCGCCATGTATCCAGCCATGCGGCCATCGCCTCACGGCGTTCTGCGAGTGTCATACTCTCATCGTCGGCAAGATCGTCGGCCTTGCGCATGAACGCATAGACTGCGCACATGGCATCGCTCTTATGCTTCGGCAGCGCCACGAAGGCGTAATAAAAATTCTTCGCCTCGCGCTTCGCGATCACGCGGCACGCTGCGTACGCCTCTTGCGTCGTGAT
>Ga0206925_1131_pt1 | contig 14511 bp, 15 predicted proteins | sample Alteio_BWOrgHeat_62_FD_152944 | JGI IMG/M metagenome (GOLD analysis project Ga0206925, IMG submission 152944) | Enriched cells from forest soil in Barre Woods Harvard Forest LTER site, Petersham, Massachusetts, United States -... | ecosystem: Environmental > Terrestrial > Soil > Temperate forest >...
ATCCGAACCGAGGCACCGCGACAATGGAATCAATGTCTATGGTCCCGTGGTGGGCTTCAATATGCGGATAGGCAAGGCGAAGCACAGACCTCCGACCATTTAAACCAAAATCATTGCCGTCCAAAACACCGCGACTGCTTTGGACGGCAATCAACCACAGTGTAATTTCTCCATAGGCGGTGATTCAGGATCATCGCCTATGGCTGAGGACCAAGCAGAACATTCAACACGGTCGAGGGTGACGGCTGGCGATTAAAACGCAATTGCCCTCCATGCTTGAGGGCTATGCAAGAGCGGCTGAAGGTGAGGCGCGGCAAATTCGCAGAGTCTTCCAGTACCACCAAGCAAACACGAGGATCGGAGACAGAATGAGAACCGCGAAGAGCCACCCTAGCCGTGCCTTGGCGACAGACTCTGTCAACGCATCTTGTACCGGATGCAAATGGAAATCCAGACCTAATGACGCTGCGGCAGAGTGCAATTCCGCCATCGACCGAAATGCGCGGACCGATCCGTTTGAAGTGTCAATGATGAAAAACTGATCGGCCCCGAGTAGGTCACTCCCCAGATACTTCCGTTCTAGAGTCCTTTAGCTGCTCGGGACTGGCTGTTCTTCTTGTAGGGGCGAAAGCTCCGATTAAGATGAAGGCAAATCCCATAAAGCTCACAATGAGCGGTGCCTTCCTCTTCGGTTCGGCAGTCCCAACCCAGCCAGCATGTCCCGTTTCTACGTGCCGAGGAAATTGATTGTCGCTTAGGATTTCAATTCTGACAACGCTTGCCATGTACCAGCCATCGTCCACGTAGGTCGCGCGAACAGGCTGGTCTGCCCAAGGGCCGTCGATCACAGTGGTATACAAGATGCGGCGGTCAGTGCCTTCCTCTACAAGCATGAAGATCGAATGGGAATGATCAAACCATTGGAAGCTTCTATTCGTGGCAAGTCCCGTGATCGTGCGTAGACGGGAGCGTAGAGATGTAGGTGCAGGTCAAGTGGACGCAGATTCCAGCCGAGCCGATTAAACCTAAAATCGTCCCGACGCGGCCATATCCTCTGCGATCCTTCCAAAATCCACGCAAGATAAGCCAGCGCCAAACCTATTGAGAGCAAGAATCGCCAACTCATAAGGATCAGACCGCCCGTGTGTGTCTAAAAGCCAAAATTCTGATTTCAGTGATAAACGCGAATTGTACAACGGGCTGGTCCCGAGAGGTTTGTGGCCTACTCGGACCTTTGACGTGTCTTCGCCCCAGTCCCGGTGGGTCGGAAAAAATGGGATTGGGGAAGAGTCGGCGGTCAGAACGAAGCCGCAGGCGCCGCGGTCGCTGCGGTTGTGGCTGTCGAGTAGTTTTGCGGCTGGTTTAGGGTGTGGTGCACAGGAGGTAACCCACTGTGACCCACCTACGCAAAATGATGCTCGAAGAGCTCGAGCGTCGCAACTACTCTGAGAGGACGATCCGGTACTATCTACGGTTCGTCGAGCGGTTCGCACAGCACTTCGGCAAGTCGCCCGACAAGCTTGGTCCGGAACACTTGCGCAGCTACCAGGTGTATCTGCTCAAGGAGCGAAAACTCTGCCCGGGATCGGTCGAGCACCACGTGGCCGCGTTGCGGTTCTTCTACTTACGGACGCTCCATCGCCCTGAGTTCCGCGAGTTCCTGCCCTATCCCAAGGTTCCGCGAAAGCTGCCCAACGTCCTCAGCCAGGAGGAAGTAGCGCGTCTGATCGAGGCCAGCAGCAGCCTCTTCCAGCGCGCCCTGCTGACGGTTCTCTACGGCACCGGCATGCGCCGCGCCGAGATTGCGCGGCTGAAGATCGCCGACATCGACAGCCAGCGCATGATCATTCACGTAGTCGATGGAAAGGGCCACAAGGATCGCGACCTGCCCCTGAGCCCTGCGCTGCTGGAGACGCTGCGTGCCTACTGGCGCTGGCTCAAGCCCCGCATCTACCTGTTTCCCTCCCGCATGCATCGCGATTGCGAGCGGCCCATCAGCGACAAGGCGGTGTGGCTGGCCTGCATCCAGGCCGCGAAAAGGGCCGGTATTCGTAAGCCCACAGGCCCGCACCTGGTTCGTCACAGTTATGCCACACACTTACTGGAAGCCGGTACAGACCTGCGTACCATCCAGCTTCTGCTCGGTCATGAGGATCTGGAGACCACGGCGCGGTATCTGCATCTTTCCAAAAAGCACCTGCACCAGGTCGTCAACCCCCTTGAAGAACTGAAGCTGTCAAGCGTCGACCAGACTGGCCGCCTCTACCACCGTCCGCGTTCATGACCCGGCCGGCCTTCGAAATGGCCGACATCGTCCGTCGCAAGGGCAGGCAGTTTCTCCAGCGCTTCAAGGCTGTTCTCAACTATCAACAGCTGAAGGCATATCGGGCCGTGAAGCGTTGCCGCACTGCTGCCCTTGGCGGGCATCGGGATAAGTGTGAGGACTGTACGTACGAAGCACCCTTCTCCTACAACTCATGCCGATCGAGATGCTGTCCGAAGTGTCAGGCGCAGGCTCGCAGGCGATGGCTCCAGATCCAGCAACGCGATCTGCTGAACACCAACTACTTCCACGTTGTCTTCACCGTACCCCACGAACTGAACCCTTTGGCACTGACTTCACGCAGGCCATTTCTCGACCTGTTATTCGACGCCAGTTCCCAGACCCTGCTCGAAGTCGCTCGAGATCCCAAACGTCTCGGTGCAGAGATCGGGTTCCTCTCCATCCTGCACACGTGGAGTTCCAACCTGCTGCCCCATTATCATATCCACGCTGTGGTTCCCGGCGGCGGACTGTCAGCCGATCACCAGCGATGGATTCATACCAGTCATCCCATGTTCCTCCTGCCGGTTCCCGTTCTGCGCACCGTCTTCCGTAAGAAGTTCCTCGCAGGACTCTGCCACCTCTACCGCAAGGGCCTGCTTAACCTCAGAGGTTCTGCTGCTGCTCTCGGCGATCCTGCGTCGTTCGAACAACTGATCAACAAGCTCGGCAAAAAGAAATGGTACGTCCATGCCGAGCCGCCCTTCGGCGGACCGGAACACGTGCTGCGTTACCTCGGCCGCTACACCCATCGCATGGCCATCAGCAACCACCGCATCACCGCCTTCGACGGAGAGCGCGTCAGCTTCCTCTGGCGCGATTATGCGCATGGCGGCAAGCAGCGCGTCATGACTCTCGACGCCGTGAACTTCCTCTGCCGCTTCTTCCTCCATGTACTGCCAAAAGGCTTCGTCCGCATCCGCCGCTATGGCCTGCTCTCCAACCGCTTCCGCAAACAACTGCTGCCCCTGGCGCGCACACTGCTGGCCGAACAGGGACGCCAACCGTTGCCTCTTCCGTCGCTGCCTGACTGCGCTCCCTGGCACTGCCCCCGTTGCGGAAAGGCCATGCGCGTCGTTGAGCGCTTCACCGCCGCAGAACTCCATTTCGCAGGCTTCGATTCCTCATGAACACCGTCCCCAAAACGCTCCGACGGCTTGCTCTCTGCACGTCTCTGCGGCGGTGTGCGCACCGCGCTCAGAACAGCTCCATCGCTACGCTCAATCACATCCTGAAATCGCCGCATCGCAAATCGCGCTGCCGCCGGCTCAACGTTGTCCATCCTCAACGACGAAAAACCAGCCCAAAGAATCACTCACCGGAAGTCCAGATCATATTCAATATCCATAATCCCAGTCAGGATCACCGCGACCGCGGCGCCTGCGGCTTCCTTCTTACCTCCTAATCGAAAACGCCTCGCAACCACATCTCAGCCTCCTCGAAGCTGTCGTGCGCGAGACGTTTCCGATGTAGGCTAGCGGTGACACACCAACAATAACCCCGAAAGGGCTTACGGCGTGTCAGCTTAGTGCTTTAGAACCTCTGCTTCCGCCTGTTGCTTGACGTGCTCAAGCACGCGAATGTGAACGCGATGCACAATAGCATCTGACAATGCGCGCCAATAGGCTTGCGGCCAAAAATAGTCCTGATACCACGTGGCTCCTTCCAGTAAGGTATGCGTGCCGTCCAAGGCCACCAGCCGAAACTGGCCGTGTTGTGAACGCATGTAATCGCCCTCTGCTTGCGTTCAATGTCTTTTCGCAGCCGCCTCTATGTGCGGTGTCGTTATCTTCCCGAACCCTATCTCTCGGAGGGAAGGCGGCTGCGAAAAGACATTGAACGCAAGCAGATGGTTTTCATCCCATAGTGTGATTGGCTCAACGAAGTCACCGGTCGAAAAGCTGCATCGGCGAATTGCACCCGGTCCTGATCCGGTGATGATGGCACCGATGGGGTACGCAATGCCGGTGTGAAATATCCATTCCTTGGGCGCGGCGAGCGGAGGAAATGCGATAACGTTCTTCCACACAATGTTGACGGGAGCGTTGACGACAATCGACGTCACAACGGGCTGCACTGGAGGCTGGAGTTGCACCGCATGCTCGGCAAACATCAAAAAAGGAACGATTGCGACACACGCCGTTGCAGCAGGGGGTGTCAATGGCACCCGGCGGGAGCCGAGACAATAATGTGCGACCAAGCCTCCGGCAATGGAAAAGGGCAGTGCAAGAGGCAAAGCCATCAGCAGACACACCAGCCCCTCCAACCGGAATCCTATAAGAAAAAGGCCGATGAGGATTGGCGTAAGCGCACATAAGCCGATCGTCTGCTTACGCGAATGCAGGCCACCGGCATTCAGGAACCAGGAAGTCACGAATCCTGTGATGAACGGAACTCCGAGGAAAAGGCCCCAAGCATATTGCGCGAGGTAGTTTGCACTGAGCAGTTCGAGTGCGAGTCCCAGTACGGCCGCGATAACGACACCGAGGGTCCCACCAATCGGCATCTTTCTGTTCGGCGACGGGTCGGCGTTGACGGCTCGCTGAGCTTTGGACGGAACAAGCGAGAGGTACACGAACAGGAGCAAATTGGCGATGGGTACAAAGAACAGAAAGATCCATCCAGGCCGATATCCGGCGTCGCGCAGCCGTCTGAGAGTAAGAGATATGCCAATCCAGAAGAACGGAATGGCAATTGCCCACAGAGTGAGGTAGAGAGATCGATTCTGTCGCGTCAATCCAAAGAGAACACTGTCGGAAGGGGGAAAGATGTAATTCGTGGCCTTCCACGACTCACCAAAGCGCGAGGCTACGAATGAATCGATCGAGTATTTGATGGCTACAAGGACGAGGCCGGACAGGAAGTATTGTCGGCGGTTGACCCTACCCTCAAACGTGAGCAGCCAAATGAGCGCGGACATTGTTGTCCCTCCGACGATTCTGTGCAGGGAATCATAGGCAACATTTTCTGTGGATTGTCGCCAACGTCATTATGAATGATTGGTCGTGGTCGAATTGTGGCCGACTCGGACCTTTGCCAGCCCTTCGCCTTCCTGACCGGCTTGGCAGCAGCTCGACCGCAATGCGACGAATCAGGTGGTGTCACGGAGGGAATTGCTGAGAGAATAGTAGGAATTCAGAAACAGAGGGCGCTTTGCGAGGGGTACGAGTGAAACTGCGTCTCTTCTACCGGATTGCGATCAGTTGTTTTCTCTTCACCGTTGCGTTAATGGTTGTTTTGAATATCGTGGAAGCAGTTATCGGTGCAGAGCACCTTGCAAGCGCGATGGATCGACTGCCCTTCATCCTTCGCGTTCTTTTCGGCATTCTCGGAGCATTCAGCGCCGTCGGCATCATCTTTCTCTGGTATGGCATGATTTGGGATTGCTGGTTCACAAGCAAAATGCCAAAAGAATCGAAGATTCGATGGACACTCTTGCTCGTGATCACCAACATGCTTGGTGCCCTGATCTACTACTATCGGATTTTCAATAAGCGAGACCTTGCCATCCGCTGAATTCCGGTCGTATCGTGGGCGATACTTCGCTATGCCATTTCTTCGCATGCCGACTGGTTGGGCGGGAGACTCCTAACCGGGTTAGGTAAGGGTGCGCGGTGATTGGACAGCTACCCGTCGTTTGCTCTCACAATCGATTAGAGTGATCCCATGATTAAACTTGGCCTCTATGAGTCAGCCAAGCACCTTACCCCATGAACAACACACGGAATCTCGTTATCTCCATTCTTGCTCTGTTGGTCACGACGGGCACCTTAATCGGCCTGACTCTCTTCTCGTTCGCGAATTTCAACTATCGTGGCTCTGGATTGGACTGGATTTATCCAGCAAGTGGTTTCCTCATGCTTGGATTGATCGGTAGCATCGCAGCCGTCTTCGCGAACGGTTTAAAGGTGATGGCACAACGCAAGAGAGTCAAGCAAATCAAGCGAGCTTCCGACTCAACTCGGCCCTGAATCAAGGTGCGGGGCTAGTGGTGGACAATTCGGAAGTATGCCGTCTTTTCGCCCCGGTCCCGCAAACCAGATGGGGATGCCGAACCGGTGTAGTGCCGGCTGGACTCTTGTCGCGGATGGCACGGACTGTGCCTCACGAGGAAGGTCAGAGACTATTCGCGACTGCCCTGCTCCCTCTCCATTTCCCGTCCCTCGCCCACTGCCATGCGCATAAAGACCTTCTCTATGTACCCGCCACCGTTGAACGCGTCCGTCGGAATCATTCCGATGAACCTTACGACTCCGCGATTATCGACCGCAACCGCCGTGGGAAAATCCATGGCGCCCATTGCCTTCGCTGTCTCTGCAGGAACCACGAACGTCTGCGTGCCCGCCAGATCCTTGTAAAGCGCCGCGCGCTCCGCCCCGCCTGTTTTATCGCCATCTTCGGTAAACATCAGTCCATAGGCATGCAGCGGTGTGCCAGCATTCACGCGCGCAAACTGCGTCATGGTTTTCATCATGCCGCGGCACTGCGTGCACCAGTCGGGAAACAGCACCAGCACTGTTCCCGCGCCAAGGTCACCCTCAATAGCGGCCTTCGCCGCAGGTGACTCCAGAGCCTTGAGTACTGTAAACTGCGGCAGGCTGATGCCTACTGTCGTGAACTGCACACGAACAGATTCAATGCGCCGCATGTCGTCCGGCGCAATCAGTACCTTCTTGAGCGAATCGTCGCAATCTCCCGCCGCTTCAGACGCGTACATATCCCGCCCCGCAAACTTATGGAAGAACGCCAACTCCATCGCCGAGTCGTACAGCAGCCCCAGGCTCATCACCGCATCCCCGTGCGTCGCTTTGAGCGCCGTTCCCACCTTCAATGCTTGGATAATCGCGGTGTGCTCGGCCTCGGCCAGCGTTACCGCCTGCGGATTCCCCGCTTGCTCCAGATAGTCTTTCAGGTATCGAACCGCGTACGCCACTTCTGCGTCGTAGGGCAGCACGCGCAGCATTGTTTCGGCTGTCTGCACTGCCAAGTCCGCACCGTTAAGGTGCACCATGGCGTTTATGCTCAGCGCGTAGGACTGCGCCCGCCAGGGCTCGGCCTTGCTGTCGATATAGCGCGTCGCCGCCATGTTGGCATCGTTCCAGTCCTGCCCAAACGAGCAAAGGTGCGCCAGCTCATACAAATCGTCCCCGGAGTAGGCTTCGGCTTTCCGCGCTTGGCAAGACTCGCGCGCCCGCTTCATTCCCACAGACAGCGCGCTCAGTTCTGCATCGCCCCAGTTCTCCAGTGACTGCCTGACCACCTCCAGCGGGTGGGTCGCGTCTTTGTACTCCGCGCCTGGGCTCTGCAACGCGCTCGCCGCAGGAGCAGTGATTCCGCTCTCTCCCAGCCCCGGAGTTGGCTTTTGAGTTGCCACGCCCTCCCTCGCCGGCCCACTCTGCCCCATCATTCCGGCCGCCGACAGGCATCCCGTCAATAACCAACCTCGCAACCACTTTGTCACAGGCATTCCTCCCTAGGGGATCTCAGGATGTCCTTTATTAGACACCGCCCGTCTAAGTTCCGTTCCCTGAAGCTTCTATCCGAGTCCGCTATTTCTACCCTCAGCAAGCCCGCCAACTCCTCGAAGTACGTCTTGAACTTTGTATGGCCACGGTTCTGACGGACAAGGAGCTAAATCCTGTGTTTACGTGAATGTGTCGGTTCATTCATTCGCAATGATTCTAGTTGGGCGTGGGCTGATTCGCGGTTGCGGTCGAGTCGTGGCCAATGCGGAGATTTGGCCGGAGCGACGCCGAATCTAGCTGGCCCCGCCCGTCGAACTTCACCATAGGCGGTGACCCGCTCAGAACGCCGCTCGACGCAGTTTTCAGGACCGATCAAAGTAGACCAGTAGCAGGAAAAGGCCGAAGCAGATCAAGAACCACAACCCGATAGGCAGAGCCATTTCCCCAATCCGATTGTGAGCCAAGATGCGGCTCGTGGGCATTCTGGATCGCAGCCAAACCCATAAAGCCCCAAGAAGTCCGCCTACAACAAACATGCACGGGGCTAGGACAACGAGGACTATCCCACCCTGTCCGTCGTAGCATCCACGATTCGAGTGCGAGCAATCCCAACGGAGTTGGGCGACGACAGCGACAATCATCGAAACGGCTCCCGAAAAGCCTCCGAGGATGATCGCCACCAGATAGCGCCGCATTATTCGGGCTTCTGATATGTCTGCCTCGTCCATGCAATGAATGTTAACTCTCCGATTGTGGTCAATTTCGCGCGGCGACTTGCTCTGGTCGAGTGGTGGACGACTCTGACCCTACGGTGAGCCAAATCACAACGCCGCCAGCCGGCCCCACCGGGAAAGGCGAAGGAATTTCAAAGGGAAGCATCGGCGGTCACTCGACAACAAACTTGACGGTCCTGATTTCTTCGCTATACTTGAGCAAATGACGCGGCGAGGCTATCTCGGTGAGATGGAATTGATGGTTCTGCTTGCAGTCGTGCGGCTGGGCGACGAGGCCTATGGAGTCCCCGTCTCCAAAGAGTTGCTGATCCTTGCCAAGAGAGAAGTCAGCGTTGGCAGCATTTACGCAGCTCTAGAGAGGCTCGAACGCAAAGGGTTTGTTTCGTCGTCAGTGGGAGATCCGACACCTGAGCGCGGAGGACGCGCGAAACGATATTTCCGTGCGACTCCAAACGGAGTACGAGCACTAAAGACTACCCGTGCGGCCCTCACGAAATTGTGGAGCGGTATACCACTGCTGAAGGGAGGGAACTTATGACTGGCAAGGAATCAAGTCCGCCGGGCTTGGCGCTTTGGCTATTACGTCACACGTGTCCAGGTGAACACAAGGAAGCGTTAGCGGGTGATCTCGTCGAGAGATTTCGAGAAGGACAAACACGCAGTTGGTTTTGGAAGCAAGTTTTTATTGCCTCTACGGTCAGTGTCGTGGGCTCGATTCGCCGCCGTTGGCCATTGTTCTGCTATGCAATTGCCGGAACCATCGCAATGGGCTTCGAGCCGCTAAGACAAGTTTCGGCCTCGCTACATTCCTTGCTACATTGGAGTGATCTTCCCTGGCCATGGAGCCAGCTAATTTTCGAATTGAGCAGTCCTGCTATCGTAGCTTTGACGAGTTTGTCTATCTTGGCGGTCGGACTAGAGATTACGCGTTCGTTCCGCTGGGCGTATTTGCTTCGAACCTGGATTATCAATTTGACCCTGATCGCAATTGGCCACTATTCGATCGATATGTTTCCTTGGCTGCTCCGCTCAGTTCCGGGAGATCCGTATCACAAGGCCCTCATAGTCCCTGGTGCCATGCAAATATCATTGCTCGTTTCCACGTTCCTCGTCGCCGCATGGCTGGGCTGTCCGATGGTTGAGCACGTCGACAAGTCTGAACGACGCACAGCAGAACGTTAATAGGCTCGTCTGTCGCTTGAGGGAGACGGAAGGCTGGTCCAATCCTTGTCGCATGGATATGACATGATTCGATTCTGGTTCGTCAAGACACCTGAAGCGGCGCTTAGGATGCAGCACCTAGCACTCTGGTCGTAGTTGTCGAATCGTGGCCCACTCTTCCCTTGACGTATGTTCGCCTTTCCCGGGAAGCCGTCCTGCCTGGTCCTAGATCGTAGGGGACCCGGTAGGGACGCTCATCACTGAGCGCCCCCCGGACAGATCCGTACGTGCGCGTCTACGCATACGGCTCTTATGAAGGATGAGTAGCGTAAAAGCGGGTGTCGGGATAAGGATGCAGAACGCGAGGTGGTGGTATCCACCGGTCGAAGACCGGAGCGAACTTCTCCCACTTCTTCCGCCCGCGTTGACTACGACGTACCAGTACGTTACGCCACAGTCGATTGACGCGTCTTTGGAAGATGCGCAGTTGATCGATGTTGCCGGGGACAGCATGGTATTGGTAGTAGCCGGTGACCACACTCCGAAGCCATACACCGACCTGACTGGTACGATCATGCTTACGGCGTTGAAGCTCAGCCTTGATGATCTTAAGCTTCGCAACCATACGCTTCTTCGCAGTGATCCGCCAGACGGTGAAGGTTTCGGTCTTGTGGCGTTGCCCACAGAAGTGGGTAAAGCCCAAGAAGTTGAAGGTCTCCGGTTTCCCTTCCCCACGCCGCTTCCGTTCACGGGCCGCGTAGCGCCCGAACTCGATCAGCCGTGTCTTGTCAGGATGTAATTCCAAGCCGAACTTTGCCAGCCGTTCCTTGAACGCTTCAAGGAAGCGTACGGCATCCGCTCGCTGCTGAAAACCCAGCACAACATCGTCGGCGTAACGAACGATGATGACATCGCCCTTCGCCGCTTTCCTGCGCCAGACATCAGCCCACAGGTCAAAGAGGTAATGAAGATACACGTTAGCGATCAGTGGCGAAGCCACTGATCCCTGCGGCGTACCTTTATCTGTCTCCGACCATTGGCCGTCTTCCGATACTCCCGCCTTCAGCCATTTCCGGATCAGGCGAAGTATCCTCCGATCAGCCACCCGATGCTCGATGAACTTTATGGCCCATTCGTGACTCAAGTTATCGAAAAAGCCCATAACGTCCGCATCGAGTATCCAGTTCACCTTCTTCCGCTGGATGCCCACCGTCAACGCATCAAGTGCCTGATGCGGGCTGCGGCCCGGTCGAAACCCGTAAGAGAAGCCCATGAAGTCGACCTCATAGATCTGATTGAGGATCGTCGCCACGGCCTGTTGGACGATTTTGTCCTCCACAGCCGCGATGCCCAGCGGACGTTGCCGTCCGTCGGCCTTCGGTATATAGACTCGCCTTGAAGGCTGCGCCCGGTACGCTCCACGATGAACCCGGCTGTGAAGATCGCTGAGTCGGTCTTCCAATCCGGTTTCATAGTCCTGCCACGTGACGCCATCTACGCCCGGCGAAGCCTTACGTTGTAACGCGTAAAAGCTGTCGCGGAGTAGATCAACGTTCAGATGGTGGAGCAAGGAAGTGAACCGTTCCTGCTTTCTTTCCTTTGCTGCTTTTCGCACACCGTCCAGCCCTTGGGACATGCGCTTCCCGCTCTGTGTCGGCTGCATGTTGAACTGCGCGGTGTTCTCCCTCATCTGCGCCCTTCCCTCCCCAGCCTCCGCTGAAGCTTCTGCTTCTTTGTTCGACTGGTTCACGGGTACTACGGCGCAGTGTGACTTCTCCGGCACGTACACGTCTGCATTATGGTTTATGGCCTTCGCAGACCGGCCTTGGTCGTCAGACAAAGGCGTGCTGGAGATCTCCCGGTTCTCGTGCATGTTGTTTTCTTAGCGTGCGCGGGTTCTATCGACTACGCAGGACCGGACAGCCACTCGCGTGTAACGCAGCCGCCGTATTGCCTTCCTCACTACTTCATCGAGTCGGCATCCTGTTCTTCCGCCTTTTCGAAGCTCAATCGCCCGGCCCACCAATGCCTCTGTCTACGCTTCGAGTGACACCTCACGATGGCACCCGCAAGACTCGAGGTCAGGATGGATTCGCTACTTCCTTTCCTGTAGGGACTTGCACCCCTACAACATGCCGGTTTATCCCGGCGCACGAAGAGTGGGCGGTGACTCATTCCCTTCGGCTATTGAATCCAGCCCTCTCGTGTGGAAAGGGCTTCACCGCGTGGGAGGATTTCGGCGTCTGGTGGGTAATACGAAACAACATCGATAAGGTGATTGAGACAGATGAGCTTGTAATGCAGAATTTCTTGAACGTGACCACCTGTATCGCGCATTACGTGATCGAGGAAGTGTGACTTTGTATAGACGCGCAGAATCTTGCCAATGTAGACCTCGTCGTCGTAGCCATTCGGAGCGTTCGACCCAACGAGTTCTTCGGTCACTAGGAACCTGTCGGGCATAGCGTTCTCGCCAAGGCCGATCCAGCGGTTTGCAGGGCTGGTTATCGAACTGTGGCGCGCAGGCAGTAATCCTGTTGGCAGCTTGTAGCAAGCCTTCTGTGCATTTTGGGTAAAACGCCCCCATTTCTCGCCGTCTCATGCCATTTCCAGAACCCACCCGGCTCGGAACAGCTTCAGCAGGTTGCTGACCGTGCACACCAGTCTCCACTCGCGGCGAACATTCTGTTTGCCACGCAAGCTGAAGCGACGAAAACCGCGCTGTTCCTTGATCTGTCCGAAGACCGGCTCGACGATCGCCTTGCGCATTTTGTACACGGCGCGTCCATCCGCGGTTCGCAACTTGTGGCGCATCGCCTCTTTCGGCGACGCGTCAGGAGGCGGCGGATCGCTGATCGTCCCCTCCACGCCGCTGTGTTTGTCGCGGCCCGTCGCCACGTACAAGTCAACGTCCTTTACGGACTCATCGGTCACATTCGTCTCGCTGAAGTAGCCCGTGTCGGCGCTGACCTTCTCCGGTTTCTGTTCCAGGTTCCTCTCGATCTGCGCGATCATCGGGACCAACTGCATTTTGTCGTTCGTCTCTTGCGTAACCTCGGCGGCCACGATCACCTGCGACGCGGAATCGACCGCGATCTGCGCGTTGTAGCCCTGCACGAAGCTGCCCTTGTTGGCACCGTCCGGCATGATCCGGCTCTCCGGATCGACGAAGTTGCGCTGCGCCGTGTCCTCTGGCTTGGCCTGCTCGGGATCGGCTGCTTCCGGCTTGCGGCCGCGCTTCTTCTTGCCCGTACGCCGCTCTTCTTCTTCGCGTTCGGCCAGCTTCTGCTCTGTCTCGGCGCATTGCTGCGCGGCCTTTTCTTTGGCTTCCTGTTCCAAAGCCGCCTTGGCCTCGCGGATCTTTTGCAACCGGCTCTCACGCCGCTGTAACTCGACAGGCAGTTCGTCGCCGTGCCGCTCCTTGCCGTGCTGCGCGTCCTCTTCGGCATCGGTCTTTTCCGCCGCTGCCAGCAGCGCATCGATCTCCTGCTTCAGGCGCGCCTCGGTCTCGTTCATGCGCTTGTAGCTCATCGCCTTGTGCTTGCTGGCGTTGGCCTTGATCTTCGTTCCGTCGATGGCCACATGGCCCAGCTTCACCAGCCCGGCTTCCCAACACAGCAGCAGAGCCTGTGTGAACAGACCCGAGAGTGCATCCAGATGACGCTTGCGGAACTCGGCGATGGTGGCGTGGTCGGGGTGCTGGTCGCCGGAAAGATAACGGAAGGCAACGTCCTCGAAAGTGCGCGTCTGAATCTTGCGCGAACTGTACACGCCAGTCGCATAACCGTACAGAAGCAGGCGGACCATCATCTCAGGCGCATACGCCGACTGCCCACGACCATCCTTTTCTTCATACGAGGCAAAGATCGCCCTCAGATCAAGCGCCGATACAACATCCACCAGAAAACGAGCCAAATGGCCTTCCGGAAGCCAATCGTGCAGCGAAGGAGGAAACAGCAACCACTGGTTCACATCGTCAGGGAGAAAACTCTTGCCCATAGCCAGCATCGTAAAACCAACACACCGCTTTCATCCTGAAATTAATCGCACAAGGAATCTATCTCCGACACACTCCTAGGTAGGCGAGATAGTGCTTCCACGATAGCTGGAACATCTTGCATCCCTCGACGGCTTCTATGGGATGCGCTCCTGTCAAGAGATTTGCAAGTTCAGGGCGGTCGCTAACGACTATTGCCGCCTCATTAACGACGGCTTCTTCCACGATAATTCTCAGCGAGTTGAACACGCGCTTGTTCGGTTCTGAGATTTCGCGCAGGTCAACATACCTGGCCGAGTTCAACTGCTCAATTGCGTCCGACTCAGGCATTTCTAGAGTGTCCTCGTAGGTGTCAACACATATCGTAGCGTCGTGACCCGAACCCAAACCGAGATCGCTGGTGAATTGTGGCCGATCCATCCCTTTGGCTGATCTTCGCTCGAAATCGTATCATCCATCTCATGTTTCGGTCGGAAGGCTCGGAGCCTCACTGGAGTTCAGTCTTGCGGGGGTAAGGCCCGTTTCGCTCGCTTGCGGACGAGGAATCCCGAGATCGTACCGGCGATGATTGAGATAACCAGAATCGGTATGAATGTGAGTGAAGTCTTGAGGGTGGGCATCGCAAGTGCGCTGAGTGAAGCAAATACGACGAGCGTGACAATCGTCGCGACCAACCAGCCTCGTGTTTTGATGTTTTCTCGCATCGAGACTCGATTCCAATCCTCTCAGATTCTCATCGCGAGTGTATCGTGGACCACTCGTCCCTATGCCGTCCATTCGCCTTCCCGGTGCTGGCCCCCGCGACGGCCCCGCTCCCGGTGGGGAAAGAGT
>Ga0206925_1132_pt1 | contig 14439 bp, 11 predicted proteins | sample Alteio_BWOrgHeat_62_FD_152944 | JGI IMG/M metagenome (GOLD analysis project Ga0206925, IMG submission 152944) | Enriched cells from forest soil in Barre Woods Harvard Forest LTER site, Petersham, Massachusetts, United States -... | ecosystem: Environmental > Terrestrial > Soil > Temperate forest >...
TATTAAAGTGCGGAAGAAGACGATGCAGCCGCGGGGGCAGGGATTGGCACAACAACGTCAGTTGGCGAAATCACTCCTGAAGCCGGGGGCGCGGTTGCCGCTCCAGGGGTAACCACCGGCGTAATCGCATCTGGCAATATCGGCTGATTGATATCGTGCAAAGTTTCCACCGCCGCCGCGGGCTGGGCCTGCTCCCTTAAAATGACCCCCAGAGCACCTCTAATATTGATCGGCAGAGTAAATATCGCGGGTGGTAATGGTGGCTCCCGGGTGCCGCCCAGTTGTAGAGAACCTGATCGATCCGAAAAATAAAAAGTCAGATTTTCCATGCTTACCGTAGAACCCCCGGTTGCACTTAATTGCACCCCCGCATCCAAACGATAGCGCCAGGGTACGGAGGTCGGTCCGATGGAGCCCATGGACGTTTGCGCAAGTACCATTTGGTAGTGTTCGTCAAATTGCGCCCCGCTCGAAAGCCTCCACGGTAAACTCGCGCAGTGAATCCAGCAGCACCTGCACATTGTCCCGCACTAACTCTGGCTTGTCCTTGAGGTACTCGTCCCACGTCGGCTTGGTCGTATCCAGGGAATAATTAAAAACTTCTTCTCCTGCCGTCAGATCGTTATCCTTTAGCTGGGTAAGTTTAAGCGATACGACTTGCGCCCCCGCCGGTAGTTTTTCCAGCGTACGGTCACGGTAGTGGAGCGGATCAGAAGAAAGCTGACTGAGAATATCGCTGTCTATTTCATAGACCGAGTCCGCTCCTTCGATTTTGGCAAAATAGCGAACCGGCGTGGTCGCGGTGCTGATGCCAATGTCCAACATCACGGGTTTGGCGGTTTTGTCTTCTTGCAAAGTGATCTTCCATTGTGGCAATTTCAGGTTGAACATATTCTGCAAGTCGTCGCTGGTCGGGGCGTCGCTCGGGAAGCTTTTTGCCGAAAGTTGACGGAGGCTATTGAGCATTGCCTGGATTGTCCCCGAATCAGCGGCAATAAACGTATACGCGCCGGTGGCATCCTTGTCCCTCACTTGCCAGGTGTGATCCTCCAGCATTTGCATCCGCACTTCAGCGGCATCCGCAGAATCCACGATAATGGAGGAAACCTTTTCCGGTGAAATCTCCATGAATTGGCGCTCACGCAGGTCGTTTTGGGCGTCGAGCAGCGTGGCAAACACACTTGTGCCCTTGGTCACATCGATGTCCTTGACTACAAAAACCGCCGGGCGGTCCGCCAGCTTGGCGTAATATTCTGGCTCCATTGCTTCGCTCACTTTTTTGCCCAACCAGAGCGCCTGACCGTTTTCCGCCGCGTCCCCTTTAAGTTCAATTTTCAATGACGGCGCAGTCAAGCCAAAGCGGGCAAGATCTGTCGCCTCGGCCGGCGCTACAAAACTCTCCACATGCAAATTCTCCAACACGGAAATGACCTTGGTGACTAGGCCTTCGTCAGCTGCGCAGGAGAACGGCGTGTCCATCCGCCATTGGTAACCATCGCGCACAAAGCGGGTAAAAGAAGCCGTGGGCGTGGAGCCGGACCCTCCGGCCCCAATGGCTATGCTCTGAACCTCATAAGGGTGCATCGTGAACAGGTTTGCATCGCGCAAGTCTTGCACCGGCATATCCAGGGTAGTCAATAATTCCTGCTCGACCACGCGCACCAACCCATCCGCCGGATTCATGACATAGAGGCGGTTGCCATTGACCGTGTGTTTGCCGATAAGGAGCTTTGCGGTCTGGCTGCCCGCCTGCACGGTGATTTCCACCGCCGGCTTGTCCAAGCCGAAATCTTTCGGTGTTTGGCCGGTTTTCTCCAGGTCTTTCAGCGAAAAATTGGCCTCTTCCTCGAGGAATTGGAGATGGTTGATCAAATCGCGCACCGCGTCATCACTTGCCAGCCATTCCACTGGCTTGATCAAGTGCCAGACGCTGCGTTGGTCGCGCTTAATCTCCCGCACCTCGTTTTGCACATGGTCTTCAATGACGATGTGATCTATGTCAAAATTCTCAATCGGAATGGGCCCGGCCGGTCGGGCTACTATCTCCGGCGGCTGATTCAACCGCCAGAGCAGAAAAAATACCGCCAGGTTGGCCGCTAGCAAAAAGAGGGTGAGTTTGAAGCGCATGGCGGAAGACGATAAAAAGTAGTAAGGGTTCCGAGTCAATTTATGTGCGATTGCGCACATAATACACCGCTAAGCCCAGCAACGCCACCAGTGCGGGCACCACCGCCAGCCGCCAAGCCAGCCCGTGATACTGCGCCAGAGAGATATCAAGCTGAGTCTGTTGCGGGACTCTAGGCGGAATATTAAGCATATTTTCCCGATTGGCGAGGAAGTTGACGCCATTCACTACCAAGGTGGGATTGCCGTATTCGCTAAAATGTTGGTTGGCGATAAAATCCGCATTCCCAAATACCAGCAGGCGGCCGCCGGGTAAATTAACTCCATTGGTCGTCCCATTATTCACCCCGCGCTCCGAAAGTGCCGCCACCGCGAAGGGCCCCTGAAATGATGAAGCATGGAGGAGGTTTATATCTCCAGTTCGGACGGCTGTAGAATACTTGGAAGTAGCGAGAAATTCGTGCACCTGCCGTCGATCATCTGCCGGTGCGTTCTCATCAATCTGCACTGGCCGGGTTGCTCCAAACACCACCGGTAAGCCATTCAGGATAAGCGTCGCAGTCAGTGGATGTATGCGTTTGGGGTCGTTGCTGGGATCAATAGCCATTTGGAAATCAGGCGTTAGGTATTGGGGATCTTTTATATACCAGTCATCGGAGCGCAACCCCCACTCTTCCAACAAAGCATCCAACCCGCTGTCGCGGTTGGGTTCCAGAAAAACCAGCACCCGGCCGTTCTTGTCACTAAGATAATGGCGAAGCTTTTCCACCTCGTATCCCTGCAGCGGCACGATCGGGTCGGCTACCACCACCAGCTTGGCATCCTCCGCAATGTCGCCGACCGCCAGATTCACTGCCCCTAAACTGTAATTTTTGGTCGTCAAGTCCTGTCCCAGATTAGACAAACCAGCATCGCGGCTGGTGTCATCAATCTTCATTTCACCGTGGCCAACAGTGAAGTAAATTTTGTCCGGCTTGGTCCCAATGACGTCGAAAATTGCGGAAGTAATAGCATTCTCGCCCTTGAATGCGGTCAGCGCCACTTCCGTTCCGCCATTACTGTTCCTGCCCGCACTGGTGTCATAAAGGTCCGCCGTGGGAATGGCATGTCCGCGCTTGTCCCGCACCACCATGATTTGGGTTACTGGATGCTGCGTGTATCCTAGATCTGTCAGTGCTTTGATCTTGTCGCCTTGGAGTAACGGATCAATTTCTTTGAAAGTTAGCGGCACCGGCACGCGCAAGTGTGCGGCCTCGTACTCGTATTCCTTTAAGAGCGTCCGCAGTTGGTCCAGCTCTGCCTTGTTGTCACCACTCGCCTGATTTTCAGGTAGAATGAGGAAAAGTTGGACTGGCTTGTCGAAATCCGGCTTTTCATGCGGAATTTGGCTGAGATAGGACAGTGTTTCCGGACTCAATGAAAAACGACGGTTCGCCGTCAAATCCCAGCGGTGAAAATGCGCGGCCGCCAGAATGTTTAAGGCGGCCACCAGCGTCAGGCTGAATAATATCTGCAGCCCCCGGTTGAGTCCTTTGACCCAGCGGGCGAATCGAAAATCTTCCAATTGGGAAAACACGGTGATGGTTTCAGGCGGTGGCGCGGGACTCAACGACCAGCGTCGTCAGCCCCAATACTAGGATGGTGTTGCTGGCATAGAGAAAGAATGGCCGGGTATCCACAATGCCGCGGCTAAAATCCTCCAGTTGCCGGAAAGTTTGCAGATAATCCACCACCGCCTGCGCGTGGATAAGCCAGCTGTCCTGCAATTGCAGTTTTGTCAGCCAGTAACCGCTGATAATCAGCACAAACAGCATGCTGAAGGAAAGCATTCCAGCCACCAGCGTGTTGCGTGTCAGGCTGCTGGCAAAAATCCCTAGCGCAATATACAATAACCCGCTGGCCGAAACGAACAGGAAGCCCCCGACCAGCGAAGCAGTGTCGTGCAATGGCGAATCCGCCCGGACTCCCTGCAGAAACCACAAGGTAATGCAAGGAAACACCAGGGTTAACGCCCACAGGCCGATGTAGAAAAGATAAGCGGCAGTGTATTTGGCCAGGACTATTTCAAGTGTCGAGGCCGGTGTGGTTAGCATGGCCTCCAGCGTGCCGTGACGGCGCTCCTCCGCTAAACTTTTCATCGTCAGCAATGGCACCACAAAAAATACTGGAAAAAAGAAAAGCTGGAAATACTGCGCCATCGGCGGGTCGGTTTCTGCCTGGCTGTTGTAGCCATTCAGCACCAAAAAATAAATCAGTCCCATCAAAATGAGAAACAAGACTGCCGCACTGTAAGTCGCGACCGATACGGCGAGCATCCGCAGTTCATGGGCCAGCAAAAGAGGGTAGTGGCGCATAAAATTACTTGCTCCGGCGGACCAAGGGTGACAGCGGTTCATCGCCTTGTTTGGTCGCAGCCAGAAAAATTTGTTCAAGCCCGGGCTCCACTTGGGCAAATTCACGAATTCGCCAGCCTGGGTGCTGCATCAACGCCGCCAGGATATTCTCTCCCAAATCCGGGTTATTGGCCGGTCCTTCCAGCCGCACCTCAACAAACTTTTCCGCATCCGGTGCCGAACAGACGACCATGCGCAACCCCGCCGCAACCCCGGGCAATATCTGGTCAAGTGCCGCCGGGTCGCCTTTTAGCCGCAAGCGCCATTCGCATCGGGGGAAAAACTCGCGTCGCAGATTAGGTGTGGTACCCGCCGCAACCAATCGCCCCTGATTGATAATCATCACGCGATCGCAGCAGGCTTCAATCTCTGCAAGAATGTGGCTGGAAATCAATACGGTCAACCTCCCGCGCAGCGAATCGATCAGTCGGCGAATATCCAAAATTTGCTTGGGGTCGAGGCCAATGGTTGGCTCATCCATCAAAATCACTTCCGGCTCGGCCAGGATGGCATCGGCAATGCCCACCCGTTGACGAAAGCCCTTGGAAAGGGTGCCAATGATTTTGCGACGGGACTTGTGCTGCAACCCGCACAGTTCCATGGCCACGTCCACCCGGGCGGTGATTTTGCGACGGGGAATCTCTTTTAGCTTCGCGCGAAAACGCAGATATTCCAACACTCGCATTTCATCCGGCAATGGGTTTTGCTCCGGCATGAAGCCCAGACGTCGCTTGGCCTCATCCGGCGCGCTGGCCACCGGGATGCCGGCCACATAGGCCCGGCCGGATGTCGCCGCCAGCAATCCTGCAAAAATCCGCATCGTGGTGCTCTTTCCCGCCCCGTTCGGACCCAGAAAGCCGACAATCTCCCCGCGTCCAACGGTAAACGTCAGATTTTGCACCGCCCGCACTGTTCCGTATTCCTTGGTCAGACCAATCGCCTGCAGGCTTGGTCGAACCGCCGGGGCGGGTGCCACAGCAACGGGAGTTGGACTAATTGTGGCAACAGACATGGGAGAGGCAGGCCGAGTGTGATAAACAGATTATTGACGAACAGGTTATATAGCGCGGTTGTCCGGGAAAAGGCAATGACGGAAGGCAGGCACCGACGCGAAGGTCGTGCGTTGCTTTATCCACTCATTTGACTCGACCTTATTCGCCTCAGTTCCTTCCTTCCTAGGTTTTGACTACCCTTGCCTCTGTTTCCGTTTCCAAGATTCCTCCAGACCGCGGAGCAATAAATCCGGGTCAAATTGGATTTCGCCCAGCCACGCCCGTGGGAGCTGTCCCGCGCTGCCTCCGGTCGCCACAACCTTCACCTCGCCCTCACCCCGGCGGCGCAGTTCGACCAACAATTGGTCGAGGATAGCCCGAATCATTCCTGCAAACCCAGTCGCACAACCAATTTTCATCGCCTCAATTGTGCTCGAGCCAATGCCCGCCGAAACGAGCAGATCGTTCGGATCCAACTCCGGCAGCAATGCCGTTTGTTCATGGAGGTAACGCGTCATAATCGCCAGGCCCGGCGCTATGATGCCTCCCGCATAGGCCCCGCGCCGATTAATAACGTCAAAGGTGACCGCTGTGCCCAGGTCAATCGCCACAGCCGGTGCCCCGTGCACCCCAAGGATTCCGAACGCCAGCGCGAGCCGATCCTGGCCAATTTGCTCCGGGTGCGGATAGTCCAGCGGCAAGCCCAGTCGCTCACATTGCTCCCAAGTTAAATGAAAAAGCGGCCAGCCCGTCGCCGCCAAGATTGGCTTTAGCGTCGCTGTTGCCGTCGGCACCACTGAACAAAATGAACTGGCTTCTGGCCGGTATGCGCTCTGCGCAAGCTCCGCCAGTCGTGGTCCCAGCCCCTTCACTGGATCCGCTGCTTCTGCCGTGGACACCGCCCACTGCCAAACTACGCGCCCATCACAGAGCACCCCGGCGTGTACTCGCGTATTGCCAACATCAACGCAAAGGAGATTCATGGAAATATTTTGACGGCTCTGCACTGTGTCTAATGAGTCGTGGCCGGTAGCTCAACCATATCCGCCAAGCGAAACGTCGCCCGATTGCACCGTGCGAGCGGAACCATCGGATAGGACAATTTTTAACGCGCCGGATACATCCAGCCCAGCTGCCCGCCCTTTGATGGTACCATCCAGCAAAGTCACGGAAACCACATTTCCACGCAAGGCGTCATAACGCTCCCACAGCTCTTTGAATTCAGCCTCCGTGCGTCCGGCAACAAAATCAGTAAATGCTGCCCTTCCAGTCAATACCACATCCGCTGCCACCGCATTGATGGATAGGGGCTTGCCGCCATTGATTTGCTGCAAAGTTCCGGCGACCTTTGCCGCAGCGGCTCCTGTTGCGCTGCGCGCACCGGCCCATTTCGCCGGGTCGCCGTTGACATTCAACCCCAGCCCGCAAACCAAATCCCGCATCAAATCGGCATCAATGCGTGCTTCCGTCAACAGCCCTGCCAGCTTGCGGCCTTCATGGACCAAGTCGTTGGGCCATTTCACCCGCACGGGCAGGCCATAATTCTCATTCAACATATGACATAACCTCAATGCCATCCATAGCGTGAACTTTGGCATCCGCACCGGCGGTAATTTTGGCTGGAACGCAAAACTCAAATAAAGCCCGCCGCCCTCTGCACTGTGCCAGGCCCGGCCCAGCCGTCCACGCCCCGCTGTCTGCCGTGCGGCAAAAACGACAAAAGGCGTCGACGCCCCCGCCGCCAGCCGACGCTCCGCTTCTAAATTCGTACTATCGGTTTCCGGCAGAAAAATGACGCTGATGCCCGGTGGCGCTTTTTTGTGCTGCCGCAGCCGCACATAAGCCGCAAGCACCGCCGGATGCAAAACTGCCGGCTCCGCCGCCAGCCGATAACCGCGCCCGCGCACTGCTGTACAAACCAAGCCTTCATTTTGTAATTTTTGCAGACGCGCCCATATGCTTACCCGCGACACCCCCAGCCGTTGCGCCAGCTCCTCGCCCGAAACATACCCATCCCGGTCGGAATCCAGCAAAGCAGACAGCAATGTTGTGGCATCGGGCATCGTTCAATTACACCTGAATTTCACGTCCACGCGCAAGTCGCGAACGCACTTGCTTCACCGCCCATTCCGCATGCTCCGCGATAACCAGATCCGTATCTCGCGTCGCCAGCTCGAGCGCTGGCAAATCCTCCGCCCCACCAATGTTGCCGAGCACAATCGTCGCATTCCGCTTGAGCCGCGGTAATTTCAGCCGCGCCAAAGGCGTACCCTGCGTGTGTGCGCGAAATTCATCTTCCGTCCAGGCCAGCATCTCCCGTAAGTCAGGATACTCCCTCGCCGCCAATGCTGTATCCCGGGTCGTCTGTGCCCAGCGGTTCCACGGGCACACATCAAGACAGTCGTCACAGCCAAACAATCGGTTGTCTACCGCCACCCGAAACTCTTCGGGAATCGGCCCATGGTGTTCAATAAGCAGGTAGGCCAGGCATCGCCGTGCATCGAGCTGGTACGGTGCGGTGATGGCACGCGTCGGACATGCATCCACGCAAGCGGTACAGTTGCCGCAGTGGTCGTGGCCTGCTTCGTCCGGTGGAATCTCCAAAGTAGTGACGACAACGCCCAGCAGCAGCCAAGTGCCCAGCTTGGGATGAATCAGCAGCGTGTTTTTTCCCTGCCAACCCAGCCCAGCTTGCATCGAAAGCGGTTTTTCCAACACCGGCCCGGTATCCACATAAGCCCGCGCCGCGCCGCCCTGCTCGCGCAATATCGCCGCCAGCTTGCGCAATCGCTTGATCATGACATTATGGTAGTCTCGGCCCAGCGCGTATTTGGCGATGCGATACCGCCGTGCGGGTTCCGGCTGGTTATAATTAATTCCGACCACCACCAAACTGCGCGCCAACGCCTCCCCTGACTCAGTTGAGAGCAATTTTTCGGGCGCCAGCCGCCGGTCGTTATTGCGCTCCAGCCACGTCATCCCCCCATGCTGCCCCTCCGCCAGCCATTTTTCATAATACCCCCGCCGCAGTGGCGCATCCACTGCCGCCACTCCAAATGCGTCAAAGCCCAGCCGTACCGCCTCTTCGCGCAAAAATCCTTTGAGCTGAACTGGACTCAGTGTTGCCATGGCCAAAGTCGACTAAAGTAAACCAAGCGCCCTCACAATGCCATCGGGAAACACGGGCCTGTCGTTTCCGGCTGTTCAAGTCACTGATTTTGAGGGACAATCCATTATTAACAATTCCATGCTGGCCTCCACCGTCCATTTTTTAGCTGCCAGCAGCCTGCCCGGCTTGGTTCTTGCCCCCACCCATTGGCCGCATGACTTGTGGCAAATCGCCCAGGATTTGCTCGGCCAGCATCTGCGAATATTTATTGGCTTTGTGCTGGCCCTGCTCGTCGTCGGCCGCTTGATGCTGGAAAAGCGCAACCCGAGCAACGTTTTTGCCTGGGGCCTGGTTATCTTCTTCATCCCCTGGCTGGGCGTGCCACTGTATTTTTTATTCGGCGGGCGCAAGTGTCGCCATCTCGTGAAAATGAAGCTCGAGGTAAACGCTCTTGCCACCCAGTTGGCCACCGGAGTGCCGGCCACGGTGCCACCCTTCGCCGGCGCAGCTCCCCCGGCTTCTCCTCGCCGCAAATATGCTCAAAATTCCTTCCGCCTCTTTGGTGACGGGGTCGAAGGCTACCGCGCACTTCGCGCAGAAATTGCCCGGGCCGAGAAATCCATTTACCTCCAAACCTTCATCCTCGGGCGCGACGAACCCGCCCGGCAAATCGTGGCTGACCTCACTGAACGCGCCCGTGCCGGCGTGGAGGTTAAGCTGCTGCTGGACGCTCTCGGCTGCTTTGGCGCAGCTGGCAGTTTTGTCGAACCCTTGCGCCAGGCGGGCGGGCGCACCGCGCGCTTCATGCCCGTGCTGCCACTGCAAACCAAAGCCTCCGCCAACTTGCGCAACCACCGCAAGTTCGCCGTTTTTGACCACGATCGCGTGATTGTTGGCGGGCAAAATATCGACCATCGCTTTATCGATTCGCGTGACTCGCCCGGACTTTTCCTCGATTTCAGTGCCCAAATCGAAGGCCCAGTCGTGGCTGCCTTTAATCGCAATTTTGTCAGTGACTGGTGTTTCGCCTCCGGCGATTCGCCCGAAAAATTTCGGGATTTGCTCGCACATATTCCAGCGGCTCGCGGGCCGGAAGCCACCGAAGTCTTGGCCAGCGGCCCCGATGTCGCGGGCGACCCCTTGTGGGAGCGCTTGCTCACGCTCGTGCAACAATGCCGGTCTGAGCTGACCATCGTCACCCCCTATTTCGTGCCCGACGAGGTGCTGTTCCAATCACTTATCATTCAGGCCCACAGCGGCCGCCGGGTGCGCATCATTGTGCCCGAAAACTCCAACCACCTCATCGCCGATTTCGCCCGCCACTACTACCTGCGCCAGTTGCACGATGCCGGCGTCGAGGTGTTGCTCTACACGCCCAAAATGATGCATGCCAAGCTGGTGCTCGTGGATAATGAAGTCGCTCTCATGGGCTCCGCCAACATGGACATGCGCAGTCTCTTCGTTAATTTCGAAATCGGCGTCTTGCTCTACTCCCCCGGCGCCATCGGTGAATTGACCGCCTGGACCGATGTACTCCGCCGCGATTGCGTGACTTATCTCGACTCCGGCCACGCCGGCGCCGGCGCCAACCGGCGCGTCATGGAAGACTTCGCCCACTTACTTGGGCCGCTCTTATAACCAAACCGCTACTCTTGCGCACCAAACAATTCGTGCTGCGAACTTGGCGCAGGAACCGAGGGAGGCGAATGCAGATGCCGGGGCGGTTTCGTCACCCGGGCCGACACCGCCCCTTCGCGCTCGCGTACTACGCGTTCACACATCGCCAGCACGTGCATTTTCAACCACTGCGCAGTGCTGCTTTCCGCCCGATAATCCGCCGGGCCATAGGCATGAATGCGTCCGGTTTGTAAAAGACTGTCGTTCTGCGCAAACTCCGCTGGATTCGCCGGGTCGTACACCGCATAAGTTTGGCCGCCATTGCGCCGCACGACAGAAAACACCGGCACATCGCTCGGGCCGTCCGCCACGTAAATCATGTTTTTAATCGGCACCCGTCGGTCCTCCGCTCGCACGACCGAATTCACATCAATTGCCGGATTTTTGTTTGAGCCCTTGTTAATTTCAAAAATAAAGCGCGTCTTGATGGTGTTGTCCACCATCACCCCAATTTGCGCGATTTCCCAGTCCGTGCCTTCCAGCGCCATCTCCTGCTGCCGGTTGTAATGCGGCGGCAGCGGATTTTCCACAAATTCGCATCCATAAATGCCATCCACCTTTTGCGCGATGGAACTGCCGCGGATCATTTCCGCCAGTCCAGTGCTGATGATGTAGTGCTCCAGGCTGATTTCATGGCGGGTGAATTCCGGCCGGCTGCGCGCCACTTCGCGCAGGTCGTCAAACAGTTTGGGCAACCCGGGAAAGAATTTCAGCTTCGCGCCCAGTTCCCGCAGCAATTTGTTGTTCAGCCCTCGCATCGGCCCATTGCGCACGTAACTCAGCATGTGGTTCAAATAAATCGTGTCCTTCGACACGTGCACCCCGCGCCGCGCATAGACCTCCGGCAGTTTGTTGACCTCTGCCCAAAACTGCTGCTCGTCCACCCCGAAGTGCTGAAAAATCGGCGCCTGCATATAGCCCGGCACCAGCGTCTTGTCGAAGTCCCACACCACGGCGACAACCTCGCGGCTCCTCAGAGTGTTCTCGTTTTCGGACATCGCCCACCACCTTAACCCACCCGCTGCTGCCTTTAAACAAAAAACCGCACGCAGGCTTCCCTTCCCGCCCCGTTTCCGCTAGGTTTACCGGCTTCCCTCATGGATATTCCGGCCATTGCACCCTTTGCCAAGCGCCTCGCCGAAATCGACGCGCTCATGCAGGCGACTGATTTCTACAGCGATCAGCGGCGCGCGGCGGAGCTTGGCCGGGAACACCAGAAGCTGACCGAGCTCGTCGGCCTGCATGAGAAACTAACCCAGACCGCCGCCGCCATCAAGGAGCACGAAGCCCTGCTGGCCGACCCCGCCACCGATGCCGATTTGCGCACTTTGGCCGAAGAGGAACTCGTCACCCTGCGCCCCGAACTGCCCAAGCTGCATGAGCAAGTCATGGTCGCCATGTGCCCGCCTGACCCGGCCGATGCCCGCAACACCATCGTCGAAATCCGCGCCGGCACTGGCGGCGACGAAGCCTCCCTCTTTGCCTCCGAGATGGCCCGCCTCTACACCCGCTATGCCGAAACCCGCGGCTGGAAGGTCGAGCCCCTCGACTCCAGCCCCTCCGAAGCAGGTGGCTTCAAGGACGTCACCTTTCTCGTCACCGGCGACGATGTTTACCGCACGCTCAAGTGGGAAAGCGGTGTCCACCGCGTCCAACGCGTGCCCGCCACCGAGGCCAATGGCCGCATTCACACCTCCACGGTCACTGTCGCCGTCCTTCCCGAAGCCGAGGAAGTGGATATCCAAATCAGCCCCGATGAGCTGGAAATCACCGTCGCCCGCGCCAGCGGCCCCGGCGGCCAGGGTGTCAATACTACGGACTCCGCCGTGCAAATTATTCACAAACCTACTGGACTGATTGTGAAATGCGCCGACGAACGCTCGCAGCTCAAAAACAAAGCCAAGGCCCTCAAAGTTCTGCGCGCCCGGCTGCTCGAACGCAAACAGGACGAGGAAGCGGCCAAATACTCCGCCCAGCGCAAAGCCCAAATCGGCACCGGTGACCGCTCCGAACGCATCCGCACCTACAATTTTCCCCAGTCGCGACTCACGGACCACCGCATCGGTTTCACCTCCCACAACCTGCCCAATATCATGGAAGGCCAGATTGAGGAACTGCTGGTCGCCCTCGGCGAAGCCGAGAAAGTCGAGAAACTAAAGAAGCTGGCAGAGAAGTCTGAAGCGGCGAATTAAAGCTCTTTGCCGACCTCCGCCATCCGCATGGCCGATTCGCGCAGACCGCCTTCGCGCGCCCTATTACCCCAGTGATCCATAAAGCGCTCAACGAGGTTGGGCAGTTCTTTCGCCAGCGGCTCCATTTTTTTCCGGCTTCGAGTAAATTCTGCCCGGTAAATCGCCCAGGTCGCCATTTCAATGCCCAGCTCCAATTCGCCCATGCTGCGGTATTCCCATAGGAACTTTTCGCCCAGTCGGCGCAGTTTTCGTCGAACTTTATCCAAAGCGGCCTGCGTTTTTTTCAATTCCGCCGCGGGCAATGTGGCCAGCTCTTTTTTTAATTCCGCGCGCTTGGCAAAAAATAAATCGTAAAGCTGACTACGGTTGGGCTTGGGCCTCTTAAGCCCATTTTCCACCCGGCCCAGTTCCAATAAAATTTCCCCGTAGCCGGAATGAATGCTCTGGCTGAAAATGAGATTCACCGCCGGGGCCACGCCCGCGCGCTTCGCACCATTTCGGCTCCACGCCAACCCCGCCGCATACGCGATACCCGGATACATCACCGGCCATGGTTGATGATTACCGCCATCGCCCCAGGAGGTGAGGAGCAACCCCTCCGCGCCATTCGCCAATCCTTGCTTCGCTGCCGCTTCGAGATTCGCCAGCATATTGTCAGTGCGGCCCGTAAAAGTATTCCACGCCGAAGTACCCGGACAGACCCAGAACTTTCGCTTGGCCGCCGCCAACTGCGCGCATTGCTCCGCAAAGGGGTGGTCCGCTTCATAACCCCACAACAGCGCCGTCGCATCAGCGGGCACTTCCTCCACCAACTCCGGCTTTTCCAAAAGAATATCCGCCCAGAATAGCATCTCCTTGCCATGTCTAACTGCCTGACGGTGCAGTTTTTTGAGAAAATCCAAATAAACCCGCTGCTTGCCGTGTTTTTTTATCAACGATTTGCTCCAGCCTTGTCCCAGCTCCCATGGCTCGTCGCCACCGAGATTAAACCGCCGTGACTTAAAGAGCGGCAAATATTCCGCCCATAATTTGTTTAAAAATTTCAGGCTGTCATCATCAGGTCGCAGCGTAGTCCCATGCGCCATGCGTCCTTTAATCGGATGCGTAAACCCCTTTGGGCATTCCGCCAGATGCTGATATTGGGGATGCTTTAACCACCGCTCAAAATGCCCAAAAGAATTAAAGTTGGCCGACAGCTCGATATGGTTATCTGCACAAAATTTCTGCAGCTCAACAATGTCCTTCGCCGTCAATGCATCCGCCTCACCCCAGACTTTGTCATGCCCACGAAAGGCAAACGTGTGTTCGGTATACAGTTGGAGCTGATTGTATTTCAACGCCGCCAGTGAACGCACCAGACTGCGCAATGCTCCTGGCTCGGGTACTTTGCCGCGACTGATATCCAACATAAATCCGCGCACGGCAAAATCCGGCGCGTCCACGATCCGCAGGCAGGGTAGGATATCGCCACACTGTTTGCGCAATTGATCCATCGTGCGCAGCGCGTGTTCGATGCCCACTGCGCTGCCGGCGACAATCGAGCTATACCGCGTGGTGATTTCCAGCTCATACGCCTCGGACGCCATCCCGCGCTTAACCATTGTGCAGATTTTGGGCTTTCCGTTCCGAATCGGTTGCACGCCGCGCGTGCGCTCCACCATTTTCGGTGGTGGCCACAAAATAAACTCCTTCACTGTTGCGGCCTTGCTCATGGCTTGGCCTTTTCCTTCCGCTCACCGGAAAACAGAAATTGCTGCGCCAGCCCCGCCAGCCGGCCAAAGTGCGCGCGCCCAAATTGGGCCACCTGCCCCGGCGTCCAACCGTGCAGCCCGTACCGCTCCGCCATCGCCTGTAAAATCCACGTGTCCACGGGAAACGCCTCGTAGTTTGCCGCCCCAAACAGCAGGACGCAATCGGCGATCTTCGGCCCCACTCCTGGCAGGGTGGTCAGC
>Ga0206925_1133_pt1 | contig 14312 bp, 13 predicted proteins | sample Alteio_BWOrgHeat_62_FD_152944 | JGI IMG/M metagenome (GOLD analysis project Ga0206925, IMG submission 152944) | Enriched cells from forest soil in Barre Woods Harvard Forest LTER site, Petersham, Massachusetts, United States -... | ecosystem: Environmental > Terrestrial > Soil > Temperate forest >...
TCACGGCGCTCGCACCGATGCAGGACGTGACCACCCTGCCCTTCATGCGCACCGTCGCCAAACGCGGCGCGCCGGACTGGTTCTTCACGGAATATTTTCGGGTCCACGAAAGTTCGCGCCTCGAGCCATATATTCTGGAAAGTGTGACCGCCAACGACACGGGCCGGCCGGTTTTTGCGCAGATGATTGGCGAAAGCCTGACCGATTTAGCCCGCACGGTGCGCGAGTTGTCGAAGCATCCCGTTGCGGGTATTGATTTAAATTTAGGCTGTCCCGCGCCGAAAGTTTACCGCAAAAATGTGGGCGGCGGTTTGCTGCGCGACCCGGCGAAGGTGGATGAAATTCTCGCGATGCTGCGCGCAGAATGTCCCGGCCGCTTCACCGTGAAGATGCGCATCGGTTTCGACTCGACCGATTTTTTTGATCAACTGCTGGACAGCGTGAACCGACACAAGGTGGATTTGCTCAGTGTGCACGGGCGTACAGTGAAGGAAATGTACCGCGCAGAAGTGCACTACGATTTCATCGCCCACGCGGTGAAGCGCGCAAACTGCCCGGTGCTGGCCAACGGCAACGTGACCTCGGCCGCCAAGGCGCGCTCGGTGCTTGCGCAAACCGGCGCGGCGGGCCTGATGATTGGGCGCTCAGCCATTCGCAACCCGTGGATTTTCCGGCAGATTCGCGATGGTTGCGCAGGCCGGCCAATTTTCCAGCCCACACTCGGCGACGTGCGCGCGTATATTGAAGACATGGCTATTTCCAGCGCCAAGCCGGACATTCCCGATAAAATTCAAGGCAGCCGGTTGAAAAAGTTTTTGAATTTCGTCGGTCAGTCCGTGGATGCCGAAGGCAAATTTCTTTACGAGATGCGCCGCGCGGAAGGTCTGGTCGCACTGATGGCCGTGTGCGACAAATATTTAGTCGCGGACAGTTTGGCTACTCAGCCCTTCCCCGAAGAACCCTACCCCGGCCTCGTCGCGCGTCCGAACCGCGAAGAAGCGATCGAGGCGGAACCGCAGGCGTGTGGACTTTTTTAAGCGAATCACAATGTCTCAGAAAAGTACTACTCCACCTTCTTCAATGCTTCGATAACCTCCGCTGGCGCGTGGAAAACAGTACCATGGCGGAGGCCGCTGGGCACAACAAGTTTTGCGGATTCGTCGGTCCAGGTTTTTAAATCCATCGAGGTGATAAGGCCGTATTTATGGTCGCGGTATTTGTCGAACAGTACGAACCATTTTTCGCCAATCTTAATCGGCGTGGGGCCTTCCGACCAAATGCCCTTTGGGCTGATGGGTGCGGTGACATCCGTATAGGGGCCAGTCGCCAAGTCGGCAAAGGCGAGTTTCAGATTTTTCTGCACCGGGAAGGGCGCGTTGGATTCGTCCTTGAAGATGAGCACGAATTTTTTCCCATTTTGAAAAATTGCAGCGTCAATGCTGTTGAAGCCGGGATTGTAGAGCAGTTTCGTCGCGCTGAAGGTTTTGAAATCCGCCGTGGTAACGTAATAGAGCCGGTTGTTGTAACCGGGATTGTTGGCGGCGGAGTTGGCGTCCTGCCCGTCGGTCTCGGGGAATTTGCCCGGCACCGTGGACGACCAGACGATGAGCCATTGTTTGTTGGCCGCATCGTAAAACACTTCCGGCGCCCAGCAATTGCGCGTCGCGGGGTCGTTCTCCATCAGCGGAACAAATTTTTGCTCCGACCAGTGAATGAGATCCTTCGACTCCGCGTAGCCGATGCCGTGGTCGTTCCAACTGCACGTCCACACGGCATGAAAAAGCCCGTCCGGCCCGAGTTGGATGGACGGGTCGCGAATCAACTTTTCCTTGCCGACTTGCGGTTCGAGGAAAGTCTTGTCGCCCTTGAGCGCCGTCCAATGGAAGCCATCATCGCTGTAAGCCAAGTGCAAGCCGTCGCCATTGCCCTTGAAATAACTAAACAACAGCAGCTCCGATTTGGCGGCGGTGGATTGAGCAGCAGTCGCTGGCGCATCAGCGGCACCGAGGACGGAATAAATTCCGGCCACGGCCAGGCAGACCGCGCTTAGCTTGCGCCAGTTCATCGAAGGCGGGACAAACATTGACCGTACTTGACCGACCGGAACGAATTACTTCGCCGAGGTGCCGGTGGCGCTCTTGGCCGCAGGCGCGGCGGGCTTCATCGCTGAAGTCGTGGTCGCTGCCGGAACCGGAGCGGGCGGTGCTGACGGAACTGCTGCGGGAGGAGCCGTCACCGGGGTTGAGGCCGGGATGAGCTTAATTTCCGGCGCGGTGCCCGTGACGTCGAAACTGTTGACGCAGGACTTGATCATGTCGGCAAATTGCGGCCACATTTCATCGGGCACGCCGCCAGCGGCATAATAAATTCGGTATCCGGAATGGATGGCCTTGGCATACCAGTGCATCCCCACGCCATTGACCACCGCCATATATTCCAGGTCCCAAACGTCCACGGAGGGCGAGAGCTGGCCCCGGATAATATAGCCGGCATCCTGCATGCTCTTGGTGGATTGATCGATGTAATCCTTCATGGTGCCGACAAACGGCTGCACCTGCGCATACACGTTCGGCGAGAAGGTCACCTGGCGGTTGGACGGCAACGGCACGGCGGGCAAATACATCTGCACGGCGGGAACCACCGGATAAACCGAACCCACATCCAATGGATTAATGCGAAAACCGTAGTTGGGAAAGACAATCGGAGCCGGGGCTGGCGCGGGAGCGGACTGGGTCGGCGCGTCCGCCGAGTAGACCGACGAAATTGCCGTCAGGGAAAAAAGGAACAGGAGTAGCTTGCACATGGGGATAGGGGTAATTTTGCCGATGGTGGAGCTACCAGCGGCAAGACGCAGGAATGTGTCCTGTTTCCTTAGGCCACGCAAGCCCGGAAGCAAACGCCCAGCTAACGGTGGCCTACTTCTTTTGATCCACCCAGCGTTCGATCTTGCGCAAGGTCCATTCCTCGACCGAGCCTTCGATTTCAGTGCGCACGGCGTCGCCCACTTTTTTGCCGAGCAGTTGCTGGCCCAGCGGAGTCTTGTAGGAAAGAATGCCCTTTTCGGGATTGCTGTCCCACGCGCCCAGAATGGCGTAGCGGTGCGTGCGGTCGGATTTCTTGTTGAACAATTCCACCACCGAGCCCACGCCGACGTTGTCCATCTGCGCTTCAGAAAAGTCCGTGGTGCGGGAGCGAGACATTTCGCTTTCGAGCAATGATTTGCGCGCCAGCAGCGTGTCCTGCTCCTGACGGGCCATCTTGTACTCGGCGTTTTCGCGCAAGTCGCCCAGTTCGCGGGCGGTTTGGATGGCGATTTTATTTTCGGGAATGCGCACCTGCACCAGGTTTTCGTATTCCTTCTTGCGATTGTCGAGAGACTCCTGCGACACAAAGAGCGATTCGGCCTGGCGGGTGGTAGCGTCGCCGGCGACGAGGGTCTGGATTTTCGGGAACAGGCGGATGAAGCGCGCCAAGAGAGATTTCTTGGTCAAATCCTCGAAACCCTGATTGAGCAACAAGGTCTGCGCGAGGTCGCGGGCGGTTTCGTCATTGGCGTCGGCGAGGAGGTCGGCAATCAGGTCCGGGTCGTCGCTCAAAGCGTCAGCGAGGACAATGCGGCGGTTGCTCGTATTTTGCAGAGCTTCATTATCAATCGCGTAGAAAATGGCGGCGAGCAGGCGGGGCGAAATCATGCCGTCCACCAGCTTGGCGAATTTGCGCGAATGGCGATTGCGGATAATCCACAAGAGCACGGAAGTTTTCAGCGTCTGCTCATTGAGCCAGCGGCGGAAACAGTCGGCCACCTGGTCGGAACATTCCTTGTCCACCAGGAATGAAATGCACTCGGAGGTGAACTTGCCCGCGCTATTGCGCAGGAGGTTGATGACGACTTCCTGCCAGCTGTCCGGATAAACGCGGGTGACGACATCCAGGAAGCGGCGTTGGAAATTCGACGGCAGTTGTTCGGCCAGTTGCGATAATTCGGCGCAGCCCAGAATAATGGACTCCGACGTGGGCTCGAGCTTGTCCACTTCGGCATGGAGGTGGCGGGCGAGGTCGTTGCGCACCCAGACGCCGTGCAGGCGGTCGGCCGTGGTGAGCTGGCGGGCCTCCTTGATGGTCGTGGTCAGGTCGTCAAAAATGCGGGGCAGATCTTTTTCGATTTCCTCGACGCTGTTGGAAATGGAATAAAGTTTTTCGGCGAGGAGGATTTTCTTCTTGGGCTGCTTGGTGACGTAGTACTCCTCCAAAATTTGCTGCTCGGGCTTGACGGGTTCTTCACGCAGGGAGAAAGGGGCGGACTTGCGGGCGGGGACGGACACGCGGGCATCCTTGGCCAGATGCTTCTTGGCGCCGGACCACCATTTCTTGAAGCGCTCGCCCAGCAGACGGGTGAGCAGATTCTCGAGCTCAATCGCGCTCATCGTGCGGTCGGGCGCGTGGTGAAGGATTTCCACGACCAGGTCAGCCGGACGCTTTTTAACCAATTCCTCGATGATGGCCGGTTCGTTGCGCGCGCGCACCAAAATGTTGGAGGCCGGCAGGATTTCCAGGCGCTCCACACAGAACGCCGGATCCATCGGATGCTCGGTCTTGTCGCCGTCAAATTCGATAATCAGCTTGCCCGACGCCACGTCGTATTCGCGAATCTTGCCAAAGCCCCAGGACCGATGCAGGCAAAAGCTGCCGGCAGTCATGGCTTCGAGCTTCGCACGCGACTTGGCGAGCTTCGGGTTCTTTTCGATAATGAGATCAATCGCCTCTTTTTTCATGAAAGTATCGGGTAGGTCGGCCGGATGGCAGCGGGCTGTGGAGAGAGAAAAATTTATCGCGCCATGCGGCCATCCTTTTTCAAAAAGGGCCGTCTGGCGTTTATGGATGGAAGAAGATGTGGGTGGCAAACGGCCTGGTGATTAGACCGAGGCTAGCAGTATCGTCCGCCGATTCTTAATTTTGACAATCGTGCGTCATTGTCAATTCTAAATTAGGGCGACTGATAACGGATGTCGACCGTTTGAATTGTCAAAACCCTTCATCCATCAAGCACTTGTAGTGTTTTTCTATCCTGCCATCGACTCAATAGCGATACTTTAATGTTGGTTTGTCCGGCTTCTGGCGCCTTCTCCGTCCACGCCATGGTACCAAAGGGAAGTTTTTTGATTTGCTCCAACGCCTGAAACCGCCAAACTATTTCGACGGCAATGGATTCTGCCGGTTCCGCCCGGCGGAACAAACCGCCCCGACCTCCGGGGCTGATGACTCCTACCAAACTAACCACTTGGGGTCATCATGCTTACTTACTTATATGTCGCACTGGGCGGGGCACTGGGCACCGTGGCGCGCTTTGCATTGTCGGGTTACGTGGCCAACCGCTTCGGGGAAACCTTCCCTTGGGGCACGCTCATCATCAATGTCAGCGGGTCGTTTGTGATTGGTTTTTTTGCCTCGCTGACCTCGCCCGATGAAGGGCGCTGGGTGGTGGGTGGCCCGGGCCGGCAATTTTTCATGGTCGGTATCTGCGGCGGCTACACCACTTTCTCGTCTTTCAGTTTGCAAACGCTCACCCTCGCGCAAAAAGGCGAATGGTCGGCCGTGGTGGGGAATGTCTTTGGCTCGGTCATCCTGTGCCTGGTGGCCGTCTGGCTGGGCTGGGCGGCAGGCACGGCCATCAACCTCCGAAAAGGATCCTAACCATGAAACTCTCCGGCGAAGGCATCTTGTTGCGAATTTTTATCGGCGAAGCGGACCGCCATCAGGGCCGTCCGCTTTATGAATCCATCGTGCTCAAAGCCCGCGAGACCGGCCTCGCGGGCGCGACGGTTTTGCGCAGCCCCATGGGCTACGGCGCGACCAGCCGACTGCACACGACAAAAATTTTGCGGCTGTCCGAAGACCTGCCCATTGTGATTGAAATTGTGGACACAAAGGAAAAAATCGACGCCTTCCTGCCCACGCTCGACACCATGATGAACGGCGGCATGATCACGACTGAAACGGTAAATGTGGTGCATTACCGACAGGAGAAAACGAACTGATCTGAAACCACTACGCTCTGCACTCGCGACGGCCATTGATGTCGGCCAAGGACCATATGCTGTTTTAGTTGCGGAGAGTGAATCTATGGCTTTGTTTCAGTTGTTGGAGGCGTTGCAGTAGAGGTGGACGTTGTCGTCCGATTCAGCAAGTCACCACTACTCTTAGTGTTGGTGGTGCCATCGTTAAACTCATAATCTTCGACGATACCAGATTTGTCCAATACTACTTGAAGGGTCTGCATCCTTGTGCGCGCCCTTGCATCTATTTGCGAACCGGCAGGATAGAACATATTGATCGTCCCAGACCCCTCGGACGATGTAGACATATAGCTGTAAGACATCATTCGCTTTCCGTCGGCGCCATACATTGAGACCGTGGCAGGTGGGCCAAGAAGAGCTTCAACCTCTACCCGGGTGGTAACCCCTTTCTTAATTTGCGATACCTTACTTGCGTCCAGTTTTGTTCCGTATTCATATTGCTGGGAGGAGTAAGGCGAGATACAGCTTGCACACATAAATATCGAAAGCAGTGCGAACATTTCAAAAATGTTTTTAATCAACGCCTTCTTGGCTTTTGATGTTTGAGAATCAGCCAGACCTTGCTGCATTGGTTTTGTCTTCATGGTTAATTGAGATAATTTACTGACTGAACTGATGGCAGGAAATTGTTTGGGGATAACCAGACTCAAAGAGGCGATAGCGAGCATCCACCGTGACCAATCATGCCGTTATCGAACATTTTTCAGCGAGAGGACGCAATACTATTCTTTCCCATACCATGGCTGTTATGGAGGCCGTTCCTTTCTTCTTCCCTCCCCTCACATGTCCCACCTTTCCGATGCCTTTGCGCTTCGGGCATTACCGCGAGGGTATTAACTTTTCGCCGGGACCGGTTTCTCGGGAAGCGCAAAACCGTAACGCACAAAGATGGCGCGAGCGGCATCGCTCAGGAGAAATTCACGAACCTTTTTGGCGGCGTCGGCCACCTTCGAGGCCTTGATGATGGCGATGGGGTAATGAATCACCGGGGCATCGGGGCCCGTCGCGGCAAAAACCTCGCGCACTTTCTTTTCCGACAGGGCGTCGGTGCGGTAAACCGCGCCCACTTCCACATTGCCGGCGGTGACGTGGGCCAGGACCGTGCGCACATTGTCGAGCGGAACGAGCTTGGGCTGCACTGCGGTTAACAGCTTGAGTTTTTCAAGATAGTTGGTCGCGTAATGTCCGGCGGGCACGGTCTTGGGGTCGCCGATGCCGATGTGCTTAACGTCATCAGTCGCCAACGCCGCAGGCGAGTCCAACTTTAATGTGCTGTCCGCCGGAACGACAAACACGAGCGTGTTGCCCAATAAAGTGACGCGAGTGCCTGGCAGTAGCAATCCAGCTTTATCGAGACCGTCCATGGTTTCATCGTCGGCAGAAATAAAAATGTCCGCCGGAGCGCCAGACTTGATTTGTTGCGCCAGCAGGCCCGAGGCCGCGAGGTTGGGCGTCAGGGTGACACCCGTTTCTTTGAGGCATAGCGGTTTAAGTTCCGCCAACACATCCTTCAGGCTGGCGGCAGCGGACACGAGGACCTCCTCGGCGCGCAACGGCAGGGCCAGCACACAGATACAGATCAGGGAGAAAAAGAAATATTTCAGTTTCATGGGTTTATTTTTTAATGGACGGAGGCGACGATCCGGGAATTCAAGGCATAGACAATTTCTCGATATATTCAAATTAATATATCGCGAGTCACCCCCAGCATCTTTGCTCACGCAAGCGACCGGTTCACGACTAAATCACCAGCGGGGCATCAGGCGGACAGCAAGCGGGCCAGTTTTTTTTGGCTCGAGCCGGAAGCGGTCAGGCTTTGGGCTTCGATTTTGCGATAATGCTGGAGTACCGCGCTGCCGGTGGCGGTCAACTTGGCGCCGCCATGACGCCGGCCGCCGCGCGCAGTATTGACCAGTGGTTTGGCAAAGCCCCGGTTCATGCTCTTCACCAGCATCCAGGCGCGCATATAGGACATGGCCATCGCTTGGGCCGCTTGGGCAATCGAGCCGGTTTTCTGGATCTGCTCCAGCATCGCGGCCTTGCCGGGGCCAAACACAAAGCTCCGTCCAACAACAATGCGGAAGCGGGGTTCAATCACCAGAGCAGGCCGTTTTTTCATCTCCCGCCACTTTAGCTCAATCCATGTCCCTGGCAAGATTGAGACAAAACTAAACCGCACTCAGACAAATTTCCGCGGGGGTGTTGGCCAAATCTGGCGAGAGGCCGCCCATCATCGGTGCGGCATCCGAGGCCAAAGCTGCTTTCAATTCCTTGACGAGCGTCCCTTTTGTTATAAATGGCCGTTGCCCGGCTTCTTCCAAATAGATACCGGCCTTGACGACGTCAGCGGGGTCGATGGATGGAACTTGGGCCAGCGACCAGCGGGCCGCCCAAACCACCCGCGCGACAAAATTCTCCTGGGTCTGCGCAATATTTTCATCCCATTTAATCTTAACCAGGGAATTCGGCAGCGTCTGGTGGTTGCGTCGGCCGATAAGGGCCGCCTCGATGGCCTGGCGGCCGGCCTTGAGCGCGAGCACATAGGCGGGCTGGAAATTCTTTTTGGCAAAATCTGCGGTGTTGAATGCGCTTCGTTCCTCCGCTGTAAAATTTATTTCCTCCATGTTCTCATAAACAAAAATCAGTCCGATATTCGGCAGCATCCGGCTGGCCCAATCCGGCAGCATTCTCGTCCGGGGCAGCATCAAAACCGGTCCACGACTCCAGCCGGTAATGAGAGAAAACTCCAGCGCGCCTCCCTCGTTATCCGGCCGGACAATTTCCAATTGTTTTAGCCCGACGACCTGCGCCAGCACCCCCTGCAAGTCTCTGGCGGTAAGTTCACCCACCTCACCCTCAACGGAAGTGCCGATAAATTTATAATCGCTCAAGAGGCGGTTGTTTTCGAGACCTTGCTCAAATCTAAAATGGGAAAAATGGATCGAATTGACCTTGAACCCCTGGGATTGGAATAATTTGGAAAACTTTTCCAGCGCATCCTTTTTAGTCAGGGCCTCCTGGATGGCGCTGATTTGCTCCAGCGCTTTTTGAATTTCACCGACAATCCAAGCCGAGGAATGATGGGTGGAATCGTCCGGAAACAAATCGGCAATTGGCTTAATCAGGTATTGCCCCAAACAGATCAGCAACTTGGACCAGGGCGTGCCCGTCTGCGGCATATGCTGAAACCGCTTGGACGACACGCGAACCGTCACCATGACTGTCTCCACTCCATCCGCACCCGGTTTAATATCCTGCTGCCGCAGAGGCACGTAACCTGATTCGGTAAATTGCTCGTCCTCAATAACCTCCAAATTAAAAAAGAATCGCCCGACTATTCCCGTATGCGGATCAACCACCGTAATCGGGAGCTGCGGAAGCAACTGCGCAGCTAAAAACACCCCTAACTTAAGTTCCTTTTCTGAGGACATAACCCCATAAATTACGTTTGGATTGAGCTGTAAATACCATAAACAACCAAGGCCGCAAAATTTTACGTTCAGTAGCGTTAGTTATGGGTAAACCTGAGGCAAATAAGTTTGTCGAATGATAGTATGACCGTCCACAGTCTGGAAATCTTCCAGACCGGAAATTGCTTTCGCTCTGGTTCAGGGGGCATGCTGACTTTGATAAATGAAATTGTTTTTTCCTTCATAATTCAACGTTCCTCCTTCATCCTTGCCCTTCCATGTCCCGGATTGCCAACGCCTTTGCGAAAGCCCGTGCTGAAAAGCGCGCAGCGTTTGTCGCCTACCTGTGTGCCGGCGACCCCGACACTGCAACCTCCCACGCGGCCTGTCGGGCATTGTTACAAGGCGGCGTGGACATCCTCGAACTCGGCCTGCCTTTCACCGACCCGCTGGCCGATGGCTTGACCAACCAGCTCGCCGCCCAACGCGCACTCGAAGCCGGGGCGAACACCGAAAGCGTCCTGACCCTCGTTCGTGAATTGCGCACCGAGTTTCCCGCCACGCCCATCGTTTTCTATGCCTATTATAACATGATCTTCGTCCCAGGCGTGGATAAGTTTTGCCAGCGGGCCGCCGCCGCAGGCCTGGACGGCCTGCTCGCGCTCGACTGCCCGCCGGAGGAAGCGGGCGAGCTGCTGGCCGCCTCGCGCAAAAATAACTTGGACAATATTTTTATCGTCGCCCCCACCACCCCGCCGGAGCGCATCGCAAAAATCGCGGCCGTGGCCAGCGGATTTATCTATTATGTCTCACTGGAAGGCGTGACGGGCGAACGCACGGAATTGCCGGCAAGCATCCCGGCGGCGGTAAATGAAATTCGCCAATACACCAAGTTACCCGTGGTCGTCGGCTTTGGTATTTCCAAGGTTGCTCACGTTAAACAAGTGGCGGCCGTGGCGGACGGCGTGGTCGTCGGTAGCGCGCTGGTGAATACCATCGCGGCCCACCTCAATGACCGAGCGAAAATTCCGACGGCCATGGCAGCAAAATTAGCGGAACTGCAAGGCGGTCTGGCACATCGTTAGTCAAACGTTGTAAAAATAAGGTTTATTTTGGTCGAAAAATAGGTAAGGTGGCGCCGCCTATGAGCGATGCCGCGCCCCCGGCCACTCAAGCGAGCCGACCCAGCCGCTGGCCCACCATCGTCGCCATTGCCCTGCTCGCGCTCTATGCCGCCATGTCCTTTGGCGCGGCGATGCAAAAAGGCCCGTCGTTTGACGAGGCGGAGCAACTGGCCGTCGGCTACGACATCTGGACCCATCACGACTTTCGCATGGAAGGCGCCAATGGCGACCTCATCAAACGCTGGGCGACCCTCCCCTATTTGGTGACCCACCCGAACCCAGCGACGACAGACAACAATTACTGGCGCGGTGCCAAGGCCTACCGCTACGGCTTTGAATTTTTCTTCCAAAGTGGCAACTCACCGGACTGGCTGCTGCTGCAAGCACGGGCCATGGCGGTACTGCTGGGCGTGGCCACCGGCGCACTGGTTTTTTGGTGTGCCCGGGAATTGTTCAGCCCCCTTGGCGGCCTGTTTGCGCTTGGGCTGTTTACGTTCAGCCCGCACATGCTGGCCTTTGGCGCCATTGTATCCACGGACATGTCGGCTTGCCTGACTCTGCTGGGGTCGACATGGTGTATTTGGCGGTTGTTGCATCGGGTCACCTGGCCTGGATTGGGCGCGAGTGTCGTGTTTCTCGGATTACTTGGCCTCGCGAAACCAACCGTGCTGGTGATTTTTCCCGTCACGGCGATTTTGATTCTGGTCAAACTGGCGGTGGGCAAACCCTTGGACTGGCGGCTGGGCCGGCCACGTTTAATCACTTCGCGCAAAACCCAGGTCGGCGTTTTCGCGGGGCTGGTGCTTATCCATGCGCTGGTCAGCTGGACCATGCTCTGGGCCCATTATGACTTTCGCTATGTCGCCAGTGCAGAGCCCAATAACCCGGCGCTTACTTTTCGCACCGCCCCGGTGGTGGACCCCATTGACCCAACCGCAACTTCGCTCATGAACTGGGCCGGCCGGGTTCATTTCTTACCCGAGGGTTTTATTGAAGGAATTCGCGCACTGCTGGCCAGCAACGATCGGCGCCAGGCCTTCATGAACGGCCAGTGGCGCATCGGCGGCTGGACGATGTTTTTCCCCTACACGATTTTTGCCAAGACTTCGCCCGCGTTGTTTTTGTTGATCATTCTGGGTTTCGCGGGTTGGGCCCTGGCGCGAAAAAAGCATTGGGTGCGCAATGGCCATCACCCGGTTGCCGCCGTACCACCCTTTTATGAAGGGATACCTTATTTCACTGTGACCATCGCTTACCTCGCCTCAGCCATGCTGCAGGACGTGGACATTGGCCACCGGCACATCCTGCCCATCTACCCGTTGATGTACATACTGGGCGGCGGCGCGATGGCACTGTTGTGGCCGCTGACCAAAACCCTGACCCGGATAATGACTGTGGCGCTGCTGCTGTGGTTTGCCGGCGAATCCGTGGTGTTATTTCCGGACTACCTCGCCTATTTCAGCCCGCTCGTGGGTGGGCCGGCCCAAGGCTACCAACACCTCATTGACAGTTCGCTCGACTGGGGCATGGATCTGCCGGGGCTGCGCCAGTGGCTGGATAAAAACAATCCCGGCAACACCACCCCGGTTTATCTCGCTTACTTCGGCACCGACAGCCCGGAGCAATACGCCCTCAAGTATCAGGCTCTGCCCTGCTACCCCGATTGGCGGATGCACATTCCTTTTGGTTACGGCGCCGGGTACTACGCCATCAGTGCCACGCTCTATGAATCCGTTTACACCGTCACCTTCGGTCCCTGGAACAACCAGTATGAGCAAAAATACCAACTCTGCCTGAAGGAGATGGAGGCCTACGAAACGGCGGGAAAAAATCCGGCCTTACTGGCCCAACTGCTCGCCTTGCACCCGCAAAAATATTGGGACGAAGAATTTGGCTGGTTTTTCCAACTGCGTTTTGCGCGCCTAACCGCCTGGCTGCGCCACCATAAACCCGAACCCGGCGCCAATGTTGGCCACTCCATCCTGATTTGGCGCCTAAGTCTCGATGATTTAAAATCCGCCCTGCTCGGTCCACCGCCGGAAATCAACGATGACCCCCTCGTCCAAGAGTAGTTTTCCAAGGCTCGATTTTGTGAGTCGAGGCGGGTATGGTAATCGCCATGTCGTCCTTCCGCCATCTGACGGCGCGAGCCTGGCGCCGCGCCTGGTTGCTGGGCGCGTTCTGCGCTGTGGCCCACGCGCACGACATGATTTCGTTCGATCCGAATGCGCCGTCCAAGTACAACCTCAACGGCGTGTGGGGGCAGTCTGCGCCCTCGGTTCTCCACGGCATCGCCGAGGCCGTCCTGCGATCGAACGGGCTGGAAATCACCCTGACCATGGCCGACGGCGCGGCGTACAAACTGCTCGACCCTGGCCAGGCCACTGCCGGCGTGGCCAACGCCACCGCCGACGTCAACGACGCCGAATTCGCGAAAGACCAATCATTGCTTGTCGCGCGCGCCCGGACTTTTTTTAAGGTATCCAGTAACGGCACGGCGCTCCTGCCCGGCTCCGCCAGCGTTGAGCTGACCGCCGCCCGCGACACCGTTTTCCGGATTATTTTTCCTCCACCGGATCCCGGCCCGCTGCATCTGGAAATGACCTACCTCGGTCAAATCCCCGCCGGACAAAAGGATTTGCTTACGGTGTTCGACCGCACGGGCGCAACCCTGGCCTCCGCCACCCTGGGGGCCGACAACCCCGCGCTGGAAGTGCCGGTGCCCAAGCCGGGCGCGCCAATCCCCGGCACTCAAGCTGGTTTGCCGCCCTGGCTGGGTTATGGCGCGAGCGTGTTGATGGTGGCCGTGGTGGTTGTCCTGCTGGGCAAACTGCGCCACCGCGGACCGGAACAGTAATTCCGGCTCGCCTCCCGCGCGGAAAAACCAAACAGTTTCATCATGAAATGGTTGCGCGAACCGTTGGTGCAGTTTCTCTTGATTGGGGCGGCGCTGTTTGGCCTTTTCGCGATGTGGGGCGGCCCCGCCACTGCGCCCGCCGGACAATACCATTTTGTCATCACGCCCGGCATGGTGCAAAACCTGGTCGTCAGTTATGAGCGCAGCGAAAAACATCCGCCCACCGACGCCCAGCTCGACATCCTCATCAACGACTACATCCGGGAGGAAATTTTCAATCGCGAAGCGCGGGCGCTCGGCCTGGATCAGGACGACCCCATCATCCGCAATGAATTAAAAGGCAAAATGGAGTTTTTCCTGGAAGATAGTGCCGCCGTGGCCCCGCCGACGGAGGACCAGCTCGCCGCTTTTCTGCAAAAAAAAGCGGTCTCCTTTCGCAAACCGGATGGCACACTGCCCGCATTGAAGGACGTCCACGACGCCGTGTTGGCCGCGTGGGAGTCGGATCAACGCCGCCAGACCGCCGCCGCCGCGTATGAAAAATTGCGCGCCAAATACACCGTGGAAGTGCAAAAAGGCCCCGCTCCCATACCCACTGCCGCATCCGCCCAGACGACGGACAAAAAATAAACTCCGGGCGGCGGGCGCGCTTCACCCTTGCCAGCGGCGTGAAGCCTGACTATGTAAAACCTTTGCCGAATACCTCATTATCTTTTTCTCAGTCCGCGGGCGTAGTATAGAGGTAATACGTGAGCTTCCCAAGCTTGAATCGAGGGTTCGATTCCCTCCGCCCGCACTCGTTTGATAATCAAATACCTGGATTAGAGTAGTAGCCAAACCGGAGGTG
>Ga0206925_1134_pt1 | contig 14274 bp, 6 predicted proteins | sample Alteio_BWOrgHeat_62_FD_152944 | JGI IMG/M metagenome (GOLD analysis project Ga0206925, IMG submission 152944) | Enriched cells from forest soil in Barre Woods Harvard Forest LTER site, Petersham, Massachusetts, United States -... | ecosystem: Environmental > Terrestrial > Soil > Temperate forest > O...
CGACTTACTTTAGTAGGGTCAATTACACCCGCTTCAAGCAAGTTTTCGTAGATGTCGGTACGTGCATTATAACCATAGGCAGCATTAAACTTGCCTTTGTCATCTTTTCCTTCAGTTACTTTGTTTACTACTACAGAAGCTTCGCCACCTGCATTGCCAACAATTGTCCTCAAAGGTGCTTCAAGCGCTTTACGTACAATGTTTACACCTGTTTTCTCATCTTCATTGGCACAGTCAACACTGTCTAAAGAAGAAAGGGCCCGGATATAACCTACGCCACCGCCAGGGATAATTCCCTCTTCAACAGCTGCACGGGTTGCGTGTAGCGCATCGTCAACGCGGTCTTTCTTTTCTTTCATTTCAATTTCAGATGCAGCGCCGATATAAAGAACGGCAACACCACCGGCTAATTTAGCCAGGCGTTCCTGCAATTTTTCTTTATCGTAATCAGATGTCGTGGTCTCGATTTGAGATTTGATCTGGTTTACACGCGCAGTGATATCTTCTTTTTTACCCATACCGTTAATGATAGTGGTATTGTCTTTGTCAATCACAATTCTTTCTGCAGTACCCAGGTAAGTAAGATCAGCGTTCTCCAGTTTATAACCTGCTTCTTCTGAAATTACGATACCACCGGTAAGTACAGCTAAGTCCTGCAACATCGCTTTTCTCCTGTCGCCAAAGCCAGGAGCCTTAACAGCAGATACTTTCAGTGCACCACGGATTTTATTTACCACCAATGTATTCAGCGCTTCGCCTTCTACATCTTCAGAAATAATAACGAGGTGACGGCCTGTTTGTACTACTTTTTCCAGGATAGGAAGCAATTCCTTCATGCTGGAAACTTTTTTGTCGTAGATCAGGATATAAGGGCTTTCTGCCTCTACTTCCATTTTCTCTACATTGGTTACAAAGTAAGCAGACAGGTAACCCCTGTCAAACTGCATACCTTCTACCACGTCTACATAGGTTTCGGTACCTTTTGCTTCTTCTACGGTAATAACACCTTCTTTGCTCACTTTCGCCATAGCTTGTGCGATCAGTTTACCAATTTCAGGGTCGTTGTTTGCAGAAATAGAGGCTACCTGCTCAATTTTTTTATTGTCATCACCTACAGATACGCTTTGGCTTTTCAAAGCTTCAACAACTGTTTTCACAGCTTTGTCGATACCGCGTTTCAGGTCCATAGGGTTAGCGCCTGCAGTTACGTTTTTCAAACCAGCACTGATAATGGCTTGTGCCAATACGGTTGCAGTGGTGGTACCGTCACCGGCAAGGTCAGAAGTTTTAGAAGCCACTTCTTTCACCATTTGAGCGCCCATATTTTCTACGGCGTCTTTCAGTTCAATCTCTTTAGCCACGGTTACACCATCTTTGGTGATTTGTGGTGAACCGAATTTTTTATCAATTACCACATTACGGCCTTTAGGGCCCAGGGTTACTTTTACGGCATTGGCCAAGGCATCAACACCTCTTTTGAGGGCGTCTCTTGCATCAGACTCAAACTTGATCATCTTAGGCATATTTCTATGTTTTTAGTTATTTGAAAATTGATTGTTAAAAAAATAATACCCTGCAGCATAAGCTACCAGGGTTAAGAATTGGATTAGATAATCGCGAATATATCAGACTCACGCATGATAAGGTATTCGTTTTCATCCAGGGTAATTTCAGTACCTGAGTATTTACCATAAAGAACGGTATCGCCAACTTTTACCTGCATGGCAATCAGTTTTCCGTCTTCTGTCAGTTTACCTTGCCCAACAGCGATAATTTCGCCTTGCATTGGTTTTTCTTTAGCGGTGTCAGGGATAATGATACCTGATTTTGTTTTTTCTTCAGCAGCAGCCGGTTTCACGAGCACGCGGTCAGCTAATGGTTTTACATTCACATCCATGGTTTTATAGTAATTATTTTAGATTAACATATTATTCTTACATCCCCGCATTGTCATATTCCATGCCAAAAGAAGATTAAGACAATTTTGCAGGGAGGGAGGAAATTTTGGCAGACGAAGAACAGAATTTTGTCCCGCTTGAAGCGGGATTGAATGATGCCCTTCAGCGCCTGTCATCCCGGCAAGCCGGCGAGGAACGAGCAGGCGCAAACCGAATCTCCCAAAGAAACGTACCTCAGGTCCATCCGTACGTTCTTTCCCAATACTCAATACTCATTACCAATTTCCCTCCATTTTGTGTCAAAAACCACCCGTTTTTGTGTCATTTTGTGTCGTTTTTTGCAGTTTTGTACATTTTCATTTTTTAGTTTAGTCATTGATTTATATCATTTTAACTTTTTCAAATTTACCCTGTTTATCGCCCGATTTTAAAATGCTCAAAATATTTATATCATTGATTTTCATTTTACCACACCTTAATTAAAAGCCATTTTATCGGAAAATTGAAAAATTTATTTTTTTTTATTTTTTTGTTTTACCTGAAATTTCGCCTCATAATTCCAAAAATCTCTCACGCGGAGGGGCCAGGCCGAAAAGCAAATTTGCCTCAAATACATCCCGAGCCTTATCGGGAGGCACTAAGACACCAATTACCTTATCACTCACCATTTACTATTTACTATTCACCTATAAAAAAAGAACGACGAATACCAAAGCATTTAAGCCAGGTTTCATAAGGTATATATAGTGAGATGAAAAGTGTTGCGTGTTTTTTTGAAAATATTTTGTAGAATATTGAGGGAGAGAAGGGAAAAGTTATCCACGATAGGGAAACCGCCATTTTGCAATAAAAAAAGCGGTAAGCCTACCTTATTAGGGTAACTGCCGCTTTAAAAGTTTTCACTACGAAATAATCCTTATTCTGATTATTTTGCTTTATTCTTCAAAATCAATATATTTACAAAAAAAAGCCCCCGTCATAGTCGAGGGCAACTAAATGTTTACACAACGGAATAATCCTTATTGTGATTTGCTTCGGTACAAATATAATTTAAAATCCAATTCCCCATGAAAAAAATTTTAGGACTCGATCTTGGCACAACATCTATTGGATGGGCCTTAATCAATGAATCTGAAAATGAAAACGAACTATCGTCAATTATCAAAATTGGTGTAAGAGTAAATCCGCTTACCACTGATGAACAGACCAATTTTGAAAAAGGTAAACCTATTACTATAAACGCTGATCGTACATTAAAACGCAGTGCTAGACGTAACCTCCAGAGATATAAACAACGTAGGCAAAATCTCATAAATGTTTTAACAAAACATCAACTTATTACTGACGGCGCAATTTTAACCGAAACTGATAAAAACTCTACCCATACAACCCATGCAATGCGCTCAAAGGCTGCAACTGAGGAAATAAGTAAAGAAGCATTTGCTCGTGTATTATTGATGATTAATAAAAAAAGGGGTTATAAAAGTAGTAGAAAAGCAAAAAGTTCTGAAGACGGAGAAGCGATTGATGGTATGTCAGTAGCTAAAAGGCTGTATGAAGATGACCTCACCCCTGGTCAGCTATCATTTATGCTACTAAAAGAAGGCAAAAAAAGTTTGCCGGATTTTTATCGTTCAGATTTAAATAATGAATTGGCAAAAGTATGGAGCTTTCAAAAGCAATTCTATCCTGATATCCTTACAGATGAATTAAAAAAAGAAATTCAAGGGAAAGGCCAAAGAGTAACATCTGCTATTATTTGGAGCAAATATGGGTTCAATACTGCTGAAAACAAAGGAAGCAGAGACGAAAAAATCAAACGGGCATACCAATGGCGAAGTCAGGCAATCAATACCAATCTTGAAAAGGAAAAAGTTGCCACAGTAATCGCTGATATCAACGGTAATATCAATAATTCAAGCGGGTATCTTGGTGCCATAAGTGATAGAAGCAAAGAACTATATTTCAATAAAGAAACAGTAGGTCAATACCAGTACAGGCAATTAAGAGAAAACTTTCATACTCGATTGAAAAACCAGGTATTTTATCGTCAGGATTATCTTGATGAATTTGAAAGAATCTGGGAAACCCAAGCGAAATTCCATTCTAAATTAACTCCTGAATTAAAAAAGGAAATTCGAGATATTGTAATTTTTTATCAGCGTAAATTACGGTCACAGAAAGGATTAGTAAGTTTTTGTGAATTTGAAAGTAAAACTTTTAAAACTGAAGAGAATGACAAGATTGTAAATAAAACTATCGGATACAAAGTCGTACCTAAATCTTCTCCTCTATTTCAAGAATTCAAAATCTGGCAAAACTTGAATAGTATTTTGCTTTTTGACAAAAATACTAAAAAGGAAACATTACTTGATTTGGAGGCAAAAGAATTACTATTTGATGAGTTAAACATAAAAGGGAATCTTAATAAGGAAGAAGTGCTTACAATTTTAGGATATGATTCTAAAATATTGGATATTAACTTTACAAAAATTGAAGGAAATAGAACAAATCAAGTTTTATATGATGCATTTCTAAAGATATTAGAAACCGAAGGATATGATTTAAAAGAAACCTTTAAAGTTAAGGGCAAAAAAGAAGATGTTGAATTAAAGGATTTGATAATTCCTGCATCAGAAATAATAGAAAAGGTGACAATCGCATTCCAAAAACTGTTTATTAAAACAGATATTCTACATTTTAATGCAGAATTAGATGGCAAACCATTTGAACAACAAGCCTCATATCAGCTTTGGCATTTATTGTATTCCTACGAAGGAGATGGGTCCATATCTGGTAATGATAAACTATTTGAATTGCTAAAAACAAAATTTGGGTTTGCAAAAAAACATTCTCAAATTTTGGCAAATATTACGCTTTCAGATGATTATGGGAGTTTGAGTGCAAAAGCTATAAGAAAAATTTTCCCTTTTATCAAAGAAAGCAGATATGATCAGGCCTGTGCATCAGCAGGGTACAATCACTCTTCTTCTTTAACCAAAGAAGCAAATGATATCAGAGTTTTGGAAGACAAACTTGAACTTTTACCTAAAAACAGTCTCCGAAATCCTGTTGTGGAAAAAATCTTAAATCAAATGGTGAATGTCATAAATGCAATCATTCTTGATCCAAACCTTGGCAAACCTGACGAAATCAGGATTGAGCTTGCGAGGGAACTGAAAAAAAACGCGAAGGAGCGGGAAGAAATGACCAAACAGATTACTACAGCTACTACAGAGCATGATAAGATCAGGCAAATCCTTATCAACGAAGACGGTATAAAAAATCCAACCCGTAATGATATAATTAGATATAAACTCTATCAGGAGTTAAAAAACAATGGATATAAAACACTTTATTCAAATACCTATATACAAAGGGAAAAGCTATTTTCTAAAGAATTTGATATTGACCATATTATACCACAGGCATTATTGTTTGATGACAGTTTTTCAAATAAAATATTATGTGTAAGGCAAGAAAATCTTGATAAGAGCAATAGATGTGCTAAAGAATATATTGAGTCCTTGGGGCAAAATAATTTAACAGATTATCTTAACCGCGTTGAGACGCTTTATGGATACAACCTGAAAAGTATTGGAGAGGGTATAAGTAAGGCCAAATACAAAAAATTGCAAATGGTTGGTGGCGATATTGGAAAAGGATTTATTGAGCGGGATTTAAGAGATAGTCAGTATATCGCAAAAAAAGCAAAAGAAATGCTCCATGAAATATGCAGAACTATTGTAAGTACCACAGGAAGTGTTACAAATAGATTACGGGAAGACTGGAATTTGATAAATGTAATGCAAGAACTCAATATGGAAAAGTATCGTAAACTTGGCTTAACAGAATATATCGAGCAGAAAGATGGCAATGTTAAAGAAAGAATTGTTGATTGGAGCAAAAGAAATGACCATCGACATCATGCTATGGATGCCTTAACTGTAGCATTTACAAAGTATAACCATATTAACTATCTAAATAACCTAAGTGCAAGAAAATCACAAGACAAAACAGGAAAAGAAATATATGCCATAGAACAAAAAGAAACATATTTTGAGATAGATGAAAATGGAAACAAAAAGCGCAAATTCAAAATGCCCTTCAACAATTTCAGGGTGGAAGCAAAAAAACATCTTGAAAATACGTTGATTTCTTACAAGGCAAAAAACAAAGTATTCACCAAAAATAAAAACAAATACAAAACTAAATCGGGAGAACAAACCAAAACCGAACTAACGCCGCGAGGACAGTTGCATAAGGAAACCATTTATGGCAGGATAAAACAGTATGTCACAAAAGAAGAAAGGGTAGGTTCAAAATTTGATGAGCAAACAATAATGAAAGTTGCATCACAAGAATATCGTAATGCACTTTTGCAGAGGCTATTTGAAAATGATAACGACCCCAAAAAAGCCTTTACGGGTAAAAACAGTTTAGCAAATAGCCCCCTTTACACCGACGATACAAAGCTAGTTTTCATACCAGAAAAAGTAAAATTGACCTCTTTAGAAGATATGTTTACCATTCGTAAAGAAATATCCCCCGAAAATTTTACTGACCATAAGGATATTTTAAAAGTAATAAATCCTAATGTAAGAATTGTCCTAGAGAAAAGGCTAAGCGATTACAATAATGACCCAAAATTAGCTTTCAGTAATTTAAATTTAAACCCGATATGGTTAAATCACGAAAAAGGCATTTCTGTTAAAAGGGTTACTATTAGTGGTATATCGACGGCTGAAGCATTGCATTATAAAAAAGACCATATAGGCAATTTAATCCTTGATGAAAATGGCGACAAAATACCAGTAGATTTTGCCGGTACTGGGAATAACCATCATGTTGCCATTTATAAAGATTCAGATGGTAATTTACAGGATAACGTAGTTTCCTTTTATGAGACTATTGCCAGGGTAAATCAAGGCCTTCCTGTAATAGATAAAGTATTTAATGAGCATTTGGGTTGGCAGTTCTTGTTTTCCATGAAACAAAATGAATTTTTCGTATTCTCAGATGAAAACTTAGATTCTCAATCCATAGATTTTAAAGACCCCATTAATAGTAAATTAATCAGCCCCAATCTGTATAGACTACAGAAATTTTCAAAAGTAACTTATGGAAACTCTGCCGTTAGAGATTACGTATTCCGACACCATCTTGAAACATGTGTTGATGATAAAAAAGAACTTAAAGATACTGCTTATAAACAAATCAAGAGCTTACCAATATTTAATAAAATAGTTAAGGTCAGAATTAATCATATTGGGCAAATTGTTCATATCGGGGAATATTAAAAGCCAATGATAAAACGCACCCTCTATTTTGGCAACCCTGCTTACCTTAAAACAAGGGATGAGCAGATAGTGATTGCATATCCAGATACCAAAGAAGAGAAAACGGTGCCGATAGAAGATACGGGGGTCGTAATATTAGACCATCAGCAGATTACCATAAGCCAGGGCCTGCTTGCCAAATTAATGGCCAATAATGTGGCGGTAATTGGCTGCGATACCAGCCACCACCCTACCGGTTTGTTTTTGCCCCTTAGTGGCAATATCCTACAGTCAGCGCGGTTCAAAACCCAGATTGATGTATCAGAACCCCTTAAAAAACAACTCTGGCAGCAAACCATACAATCTAAAATTGAAAACCAGGCTTTTTTGCTTGACAAATACAATATCCCAAGCAAAAATATGAAGCTATGGGCCAAAGAGGTACGCAGCGGCGACCCTGACAACTATGAGGCCCGGGCGGCAGCCTACTACTGGAAAAACATTTTCGGCTCTTCATCAGTTTTTAATGGCAGGGACGACTATGAGGCCATTAGCCCCTTTACCCGCGAACGGTATGGTGAGCCGCCAAACAATATGCTGAACTACGCTTATGCCATACTAAGGGCTTGTACGGCAAGGGCATTGGTAGGCAGCGGGCTATTGCCCACCCTGGGGATACACCACCGGAACCAGTATAATGCTTATTGCCTGGCTGACGATATTATGGAACCTTACCGCCCTTTTGCCGATGCCATCGTGCGGGGGATACTGGATAATGAAACACCCCTGTTTACCCTTGATACCGCGCTAAAAAAACAATTGCTGGCTCTGCCTGCGGTTGATGTAGAAATAGAAGGGCACCGCAGCCCGCTAATGGTGGCCCTAAGCACTACCACCGCCAGCCTTGTAGCCTGTTTTGAGAAAAAAAGAAGGGACATAGCGTACCCCGTTTTTGCCCTTGAATACTAAACCATGAGCGCCACACGCCTCAATGAATATAGAATTTTGTGGGTATTAGTACTATTTGACCTGCCGACGCAGACCAAAAAAGAAAAAAAACAATACGCGCTTTTCAGGAAAAAATTACTGAAAGATGGGTTTACCATGTTCCAGTTCAGCATATACATGCGGCACTGCCCCAGCCGCGAAAATGCGGATGTACATATCAAAAGGGTACGCATGTGCCTGCCGCCCACCGGCAAAGTAGGGATACTGACCATAACCGACAAACAATTTGGCCTGATGGAAATATTCTATGGCAAAGACCCGACAAAAGTACCCGGTGGTGCCCAGCAATTGGAGTTATTTTAGCTAATATTATCCATTTTAGAAAAAATGCCCTATTTGGTGATAAATATGAAGTTTGCACCATTCCCCACCTTTAAAAAGGAGGGGTGTCCCGCTTGCGGGACGGGGTGGTTAATAAATATACCATATCTCCAACTCCTTTATACCCCCAATAAAAAAACCGTTAGCCTCCTTTGCAAAAGCAAGAAGCCAACGGCTATTTTTTTTCACGCGTCAAATCGTTATAAACCACTGATAAACAATACGTAAAGCCACCCTCTGTTTATAACAAAATGTAAAGATCGTAAAATTGAAAGCAAATCACAACGTGCCGATAAGCTCTATGGCGAAATGCGCGGTTTATAACAAAATGTAAAGATCGTAAAATTGAAAGCAAATCACAACATGACGGCTATGCCAAAACCTTTGGCGAGGGTTTATAACAAAATGTAAAGATCGTAAAATTGAAAGCAAATCACAACGCACGGTGATAACCTATACCTGCCCCCCCTGTTTATAACAAAATGTAAAGATCGTAAAATTGAAAGCAAATCACAACCCCGGCAAAAATGGCAGCAAACTGGACCGGGTTTATAACAAAATGTAAAGATCGTAAAATTGAAAGCAAATCACAACGTGAAAATCTTCCTCATTATCAGCAGGTATGTTTATAACAAAATGTAAAGATCGTAAAATTGAAAGCAAATCACAACGCTTTCAACTCTCTGTACCCATGTATTGTAGTTTATAACAAAATGTAAAGATCGTAAAATTGAAAGCAAATCACAACGGGTACGCCATTGATAAAATCGGTAAACATGTTTATAACAAAATGTAAAGATCGTAAAATTGAAAGCAAATCACAACTACGCCCTGCTCTTCCAGCACATCGGCAAAGTTTATAACAAAATGTAAAGATCGTAAAATTGAAAGCAAATCACAACCGTGTACCTGTTGACGTATTCTCGAATGCTGTTTATAACAAAATGTAAAGATCGTAAAATTGAAAGCAAATCACAACTCAGGGCATGGCGCAATTTTATAGCCTTGTGTTTATAACAAAATGTAAAGATCGTAAAATTGAAAGCAAATCACAACCGGGTGCCTGGGATAACCTGATCTCCTAATGTTTATAACAAAATGTAAAGATCGTAAAATTGAAAGCAAATCACAACTTATTTCTTCTAATCCAAGGTCTGTGGCTCACAGACCTTCCTCCATCCTCACAAATCTCTTAAAAAACAAAAAGGCCCGGTAATTCTATCACCAGGCCTTCTGCTAAAAAAAATCCATAAAAAACCCTAATTCTTCAATACCACTTGCGAGCTTGTTTTTTTATCGCTCACAAGTTGTAAAAAGTAGGTGCCTGCCGGGTAGATTGACAGGTCAATTGACTTATTCATCAAACCTTTACCGCTTATATTTTCTGAATAAATTGTAGAACCTGTAATGTTTACCAGTTTTATCGTTGTATTATCATTGTTATCGCTACTCCAGTTGATGTTGAGCATATTGTTGGCCGGGTTAGGATAGATGCTTACGGTTGGCGGCATATTATTCAGCGTTACAGACCTGATCATAGAATACTCAGATGTTCCATTAAAATCGACCTGTTTTAACCGGTAATAAAGGGTACCGGAGGGGATGATACTTGCCAGGTTATCTACAGTAAAATAGTTTTGGGTTATTAATGAATTTCCATGCCCTTCTACTTGTGCAATTGTCTCCCAGTTTTGGCCATCTATTGAACGTCCCGCTTCAAAATAATGGTTGTTAATTTCTGAAGCAGTGCTCCAGTTCAGGTTTACAGCATTATTTTCATATTGTGCATTAAATGAAACTAAAGTAACTGGTAACGGATTAACCCCACTATTATCGCCAAAGGTAAAAAATCCACCAGATGCAAAATCCCCTACAGGTATGCCAGTAGATGTCACTGAACCCGAACCACCAGTACCGCCTGTACCAGTTGGAGTTCCTGATTCGCTTACCCATGTCGCACCGCCATGGTCATTATAAATTTTGATATTGCTCACCTGACCAGCAAGTATTCCGGAAAATGCTGCGTCCTCCCAATTCAGGGTAAGGTTAGCTGCAATGCCACCAGCGTTTTCTATGGTGGTCCAATATTCTACGGTACTTGCCTTGGCAGACCCCGATATACCGGATGCATTGGCTGTATGTGCGCTTTTAAAATATTGAATCGTAAAATCAGCCGCAGAAATAATTCCTGATATGGCAGCAGGAGCAAATTTTCCCCCATTGCCTACGGGGAAAGTAAAAGAAGTATTGGTGACAGACAAACCGTTATTTTCTGCAGGGCCGCTGATATAGCTGTTATCGCTACCCCCGGAAAAAGGATTTGCTGTAGCAGAAAAAATAACAGGATCAGCCGCATCTGATATAAGGTTGCCGTTGGTTAAAGTAAGGACGTTATTTACCGTAGCGCTGCCGTTACTTATTATAGTTACCCCACCACTGCTATTATTCATCGTAAAATTAAAAAAACTCTGGCTGGTACCCACTCCTGAACTTTGAGCAGCGGAACCGTTAAATATAATTGTCGACGTATTTGGTGTAAAAGTAGTGATAGCCATATTTCCACCAATGGTTGCTGTAAAAGCGCTCCCCAGCAAAGTGCCGGAGCCGGTAAGATTTTTTAGTACGACAATGTTTCCGGTTAAAGTAGTTCCTGAAGTATTGGTTATAACCAGATAACCCATAGTATGGGCACCAAGATTTTGCGCGGTAATACCTTCAAAATCCGTAATGCCGTTTTGCAATGCCAATATTCCAAAATACTGGGTTGCCAGGTCATCCGTATTGCCTGTTGCCGTCACCTCAATGGTTCCATTGTCTGTAACTATGCCGCCAATAGTATTTACTGCATCGGGTATCAAAATGGATAAAACATTTATAGTCGTGTTGGTCGGTATAATATTGATAGAGGTAGAAACTGCAGCTAATGAATTTGCAATGACAAGATCATTAAACGTTATTGGGGCACTTGCGCCATTAATATTCTGGGCGGTAGTACCGTTAAGTGTAAATGTGGAAAGACTACCCGTAAAAGTAGTTCCTAAAAAAAAATTGCCCGCCAGGTGCACATTGGAGGAAGCACCCGTAAATGATGTACCCAAGGTAAAGTTGCCACCGATATTAACAACAGAGGAACCTCCTGAAAAAGTTGTGCCTAAAATAAAATTACCTGTAATATTAATAGTCCCTGAGCCGGCTGTAAATGTAGTGCCAGTTGTGCAATTACCTCCTATCGTAAGGCTTGAAAAATTGCCGGTAAAGGAAGTTAACATGGTAAAGTCTCCGCCAATAACCTCTGTAGATGCATTGCCCGTAAATGCGGTGGTTGCCACACCGGCGCCTGCATTAATGGTGCTGCCGTTAGAAGTCATTGTACCTAAACCTGTAATGCCATTGGTAACGGTTAAATCAAAGTTACTTGTTGTAAGTGATGTAGCCGCGGCCATATCTATTGATTTTGCAAAAGATGCTACAGTTAATACCGGATAAAAAGATAATGCAGCCGGGATGATAACATCATCAGCAGCTGTTGGCACACCGCCGCTCCAGTTTCCCGGGTCACTCCAGTCTGTTGAGTTATTGTTCCCGGTCCAGGTTTGCTGCGCATGCGCATAAGGAACAGCTGCAAAAATAACCGCTATAAGAATAGCGAATAATGGTTTTAGTAATCGTTTTTGGTTGATTTTCATTTTGTTAGATTGTTAATACTAACTAACCCAATTACCCTCTAACTGTTGCAGGTTTATAAAAATAAACCGTAAATATTTTATAGCACGCTGGTGCTAAACCTATTGAAAATCAATAAAATAAAAATAGACCTACTCAAGGCCGGTGGCTACCTTAACGTCCCTTCCCAACAAGCTAAAAAAAACAAAAAGCCCGGTAATCCAATCACCAGGCCTCCTGTCAAAAAAATCTTATAAAAAACCCTAATTCTTTATCACCGGCTGCGAGCTTGATTTTTTATCGCTCACCAGTTGAAAGAGGTAGGTACCTGCTGGGTAGGTTGATAGATCAATGGACTTAATCATCAATCCTTTGCCGCTTACATTTTCTGAATAAATCGTTGAACCCAAAGTATTCACCAGTCTAAGTATTGTATAATCATTATTATCACTGCTCCAGTTGATGTTGAGCAAATTATTGGCCGGGTTAGGATAGATGCTTAAGGTTGGCGGCATTTTGCTTAATGTTACAGAGCGTATCATCGAATATTCAAAATTTCCATTAAAATCAACCTGTTTCAACCGATAATAAAGAGTACCTGAAGGTATAATGACGGCCAGATTATCAGTGTAGAAATAGTTTTGGGTAATTAATGAATTCCCATGCCCTTCTACCTGCGCAATGGCATCCCAATTTTGCCCATCTGTTGAACGTTCTACTTCAAAATATTGGTTATTGATTTCCGAGGCGGTGCTCCAGTCAAGATTGACCTGGTTGTTTTCATAATTTGAATTAAAGGAAATAAGGGTAACAGGCAATGCACTGGCATTGTCTGCCACGCTAACATAATAGGTTGTGTTCTGAGTCAGGGAAATAAGCCATGTTATCTGCCTGAAAGGATCAGTTCCGGTAGCAGGGCCAATTACTGAATTATTAATCCATATACCTGTTGGAGAAGTCGTTCGTACTATGACATAACATTGCGTTCGATCGAATAAAGAAAGCTCGTCTAAACTATTCCATTGGGGAATAAAATAAGCACCAGGGCTATTGTTTATCGGTGTCACTGTCCAGGTTACCCCAACTGCATGGTTTGGCTGAATACCTCCGGCATTGTCAAACAACCCATTCGATACCCCTACATCAAATGTGCCGTCAATCGATGGCCTTATCGTTATCGGGTTATATCCATCGCCAACTGGGAATATGGTAGCGCCAGAGGTGGTCATTTCCAGAACACCCGTGCTGTTTGTAAAAATATATCTTGAACTGTTATAACCTGCAATACCTCCTGAAGGCCCTATTGTCAGTTTGTTTGCACCCAGAGTTATCCGGCCGCCTGAGAAGGTTAAAACACCATTTATAGTAGGTGCCCCTGTAAGTAATAAGCCATTTAAATTATTTACATTCAAGTTTTTAAATGTACTTACGCCCAAATGTTGAATTGAAGCCCCGGTAAATTCAACCGTACCACCTGTCAGCGTTAATATTCCCGGATATTGGGTAGCCAGATCATCTCCATTGCCAACAGCGGTCACTTTTATTGTGCCATTGTCTGTAAGCAGGCCACTTAATGTAAATGCCGCACCTGGAATTAAAACAGCTAATGGATTAATAGTCGTTGAAGTATTAATCATATTAATGGTAGTAGATACAGCGGCAGCAGTGTTTGAAATAATGACATAGTTAAATGTGATGGGTGAAGTTCCACCTCCTATGTTCTGAGGAAGAGTACCATTAAAGGTTACTGTAGAAAGAGCACCCGTAAAGGTTGTCCCCAGGTAAAAATCACCTGCCAGTTGAAGATTGGATGATGCGCCTGTAAAAGAAGCTCCCACAATAAAATTACCTCCTATTGTAATTGTTGAGCCGGCACCGGTATAGGTAGTGCCTAAACTATAGTTTCCAACAATGTTTATAGTTGCTGAACTACCTGTAAAAGTAGTTCCGATATTACAATCACCTCCAACGGAAATATTCGCAGAATTTCCAGTGATTGAAGTAATTACATTAAAATCGCCTTCAACATTTTCTATTGAAGAATTTCCTGTAAATGATGAAAGAGCAATATCGCCTCCTGCCGTAATTGTACTTCCATTTGATGT
>Ga0206925_1135_pt1 | contig 14249 bp, 13 predicted proteins | sample Alteio_BWOrgHeat_62_FD_152944 | JGI IMG/M metagenome (GOLD analysis project Ga0206925, IMG submission 152944) | Enriched cells from forest soil in Barre Woods Harvard Forest LTER site, Petersham, Massachusetts, United States -... | ecosystem: Environmental > Terrestrial > Soil > Temperate forest >...
CCTGGCTGTGCGGATTTGTCCTTCGCCGCATCTTCAAGGATCGCGTGCAGCACATCCTGGTTGTGTTCTTGCAGAATCGTGAACGAACCCCACCTCGGGTAAGCCGCCGGTATAGGATTGTTTTTCATCCACCCGCCATTGGCGAACTGATAGAAATCCGCGCACGGCGAAACGGATCGATCCAAATTCGCGACATCGAATCCGCCGCTCTTCTTCGAATCGTCCCCTGCCGCCCCCGCCGCTGAGGCAGTTCCTCCAGGAACGGCGCAGTCGGGCAGGAGCGCCCGGGTCGTCGCAGCCGTTCCCGCTCCTTCGCTCGCCGTCCGGCGCGTCGTCTGCGCTCGAGCGCCCGCACAACTCGCCACAATCAAAATGCCCAATGCGAAAATTCGCATCCAACGGATTCTCATGTTTCCTCGCTCAAAGATTTGACGCACAGACTTCCAGGTGTGATCGTCAATAAATCAGAGGCTTGCCCCAGGCAGGAACCACCTAAACTGCTACCCGCCACGCCTCAAATATTCTGCTAGGCGCGGCAATGAGTGTCAACCGGAGCACCGTCTTGCAGAAGGTTTGGACCGCGGCCGCTATAGTTCGCTGGCAGTTGAGTTCAACAACGTGCCACAATTCTCGCTTTGCGCCGCGCAGTCATAAGTTCATTCGGTTCCGGGTGAGAAAAACGAGTCGGGTCGCACAATTCGCGAAGAAAAATGTCGAGCACTGAGAACATCCGTTTTGCAGTCCAAGATGCCGGCGAGGTCTCCGCAGTTTTCTTGCAACCGCAGAGCGCCCAATGCCTTTTGGTGCTGGCACACGGCGCGGGCGCCGGCATGAATCATCCCTTCATGGCGGCCATCGCCAACGAGCTGGAGGCCGCGGGAGTCGCGTCATTTCGCTTCCAGTTCCCCTATATGGAGCAACGACGGCGAGTTCCCGACCGTCCGCCAGTCCTCACGGCGACAGTTCAGGCGGCGGTCCAGGCTGCGTCTAAAGCGGCTCCTGATCTGATGTTATTTGCGGGAGGAAAGTCCCTTGGAGGACGAATGACTTCGCTCGCAGCTTCCGAAGGGCGTCTGGATAACGTTCGAGGCTTGGTCTTTTTCGGATTTCCGCTCCACCCGCCGAATCAACCAGGAACAAAACGTGCAGAGCACCTGCGCGAAGCGAAATTGCCGATGCTGTTTTTACAAGGCACGCGTGACGCCCTGGCCGATCTCAAGCTCTTGCGGCCCATCCTAGCCAAGCTCGGAACCCGCGCGACGCTGCAAGTAATCGAAGGAGCCGATCACTCCTTCCACGTGCTGAAGAGTTCAGGCAAAACCGATAAAGATGTTCTAAAGGAATTGGCTCAATCGGCCAGCGAGTGGATGAAGAAGCTGCCGCTCGTTTAGGTCATTCGCAGCAGGGGCACGGCACGCCGTGCCCGAACAACCAATCAGCCCGGCGTGCCAAATCTGCTTGCGCGTTGCGCACGGCACCGCAGCTTCGAGAAAATATTTGAGCCAATTCGTCAGGGTTTTTTCGCATTAACAGTTGAACGCCGGAATGCGCTGCAGGGCTGGAGTAGGTACCCTACTCACACTATTCATCGCTCCTGCAGATGCGATCACCGAATCGGAAAGAACGGTTCGCGCCATGTTTGCGCATCCGGAATAAGGTCGACGAGTCGGTGCGAGAGATGAGGAGACGCTATCATGAATCCTGTTCGCCGGTTTTTGGGCTTGTTGTTGCGCATCTGTGCGCGAACCCGGGTTTTACCGGTAGCGGTCGCGGCTTGCGCTTTGCTCGCGATGGCCGCAGCGCCATCCGCACGCGCCGACGGCTTCACCTACACCTATACCGGACTTCCCTTCGACTCAATCTCACCGGGAAGCACCTGCCCGCCGCACTGCGGCATCGCCGCCACGCTGAACCTCCCGGTCCTCGCCTCGCAGGGGACGGTGGAATACAACTCGATTGTCCTTACGGATGAATTCGCCTTACTGTTCGACATCGGCATCTCGTCGAATATCGGATCTTCTGAGGTCTCTTGGACCCCAAACTTCGGAATGTTCTCGTTTAGCTTCACCTCGGACCCTTTTCCCTCTATCGCCTGCTCTGCCGGCCAGATGGAGGAAGTCGTTATGGGCTTCACCAATGAGGCAGACGACTTCTCAGATGGCCAATGCGTGGATTCGTCGGGAGACGTTGAGAGGATTCTGTGGCAGGATTCGGTCGAAACGGGGGGCACTTGGAGCGGACCGGGAATCGCTACCTCAACCGTTCCGGAGCCGCCCGCCATGCTGCTGCTTCCGTTGGGACTCCTCGGCGTTGCATTCTTCGGCCATCGCCGGCACGGCACGCCCGCTTAGGGCCAACGCTCATCCACTCGAACGTCCGTGAACTCGTCGTCTCGATTCCCATTCGGCGTATCGAGCCTACTTCGCCGTCACCTTGACGTCGCGTTCTTCGCCGCCTCCCACCTCAACGGGCGTTCCCTGCGCCAGATATCCCTGAATCACTTCCGGCTTGCCCCACTCGAGATCCCAGTCCTTCAGGGCAACCACCGTATACTTTCCCGGCGACACAAGATTCATCGAAAACGATCCATCGCTATCGCTCTGGTCCCGTCGATACTCGCTAAGATCCCGGAGATCTTCCGGAACCAGCACCACCATCATCCCCGGCGCCGGCTTCCCTCCCCGCTCCACGATCCCCTTCACACGGCCATTTACGCCACGGGCCAGAGTCAGAACCAATCGCAGTTCGCTCCCGTTACTAATCTCGACCTTGCGCCCAGTCACCTTTGTTCCGTTTGCGCTCACACTTCGAAGCCCCAGTCCCCCCGGCCCCACACAGGAAACTTCGTACACTCCAGGCTCGATCTCATCCGAAGAGAAGCTAAAATTGTCCGCCGAGTCTACGTCGTCCCTGAAACCGGCTCCCGTGGAAGCGTTTCTCAGAAACACGAGCACGCCTGGCGGTGGAGATGCATTTCCTTCCACCCGCACAGTTCCACTCGCCACTCCTCTCGATGCAATTCCCCTCACGTCGAGCGTCTGCCCATCCGTGGGATTTACCGGCACCGACTTGCTGACTCTGGCGGACTGCTGCGGCTCTCTGGCGTTGCCGGTTGTCACTTGCAAAACCGAGGGACCGGGGCGCAGGCCGTCGAGTTCCAAAACAACCGGCCCGGGAAATTGGTCGCCATCACGATGTTCACCATCGCCAGAAGCACTGTCGGGCACGACCGGTCGAGTCGAAACGTTCGACTGATCCTGATAAGTTCCGAGGATCATTTGCTTGACTAGGACCTGTGTGTAGGTTTGCGGATCGGCGTCACCGATTTCTAGACGGACATGCAGCGCGGCCACGGGCACGAGTCTCATGTCAGCCCGTGCGCTACCCCCTGACTCCACGCGGATAGATGTTGCTCCCGTCACGTCAGTCGCATTGGGATAGTAGGTAATCGGGTAGACCACATCGAGGCCGGGATTTTGGATTCCAACCTTTCGCGCAGCCCCCGAGGTTCCGAACCAAGAGCGATTCGCTCGGGCGTACTGCGCATACCATGGCTGCGCTGACACGGCGAGATAGTAGTTGCCACTCGGCAGAGACGTGAATCGATACTGCCCTTCATCGTCCGAGTTTTGCTGCCCCTGAAGATGCTTTGCGTACCCGCCGTTCTGGTTGTCTTCGCGAAATAAAAGAATTCTCGCGGTCTGAACAACCTCGCCAGCCTCATCCGTCACTTCGCCGGAAATGATGCCTTCCGGCGCCAGCGGAAACACCAAATTCTCAGAATCCAGGTTTGGTCCCACAAGGATCGCGGTCGTGAATTGCTGGTGCTGCAAATACGTCTGCTCAACGTAACCCTTCCGCCGCGCCATTAGGACGTAGCGGCCCGCTGGGATCTGGCTGAATGCAAAGCTGCCATCCGTGCCGGCCCGCACAGTGCGACTCAAATTCGATGCCGACGCCGCGTTAATCACGACATACGCGCCGGCCACTGGCGCATTCGTCATCGAGTTCACCACGCGGCCTGTAATTTGGAAGGCCCCCGACGCTGCCGCATCGGTCTGTTTTTGCTGTGGCGCTGCCTGTGTCTGCGGCAATACCGGCGATGCCGGCGCTCCCGTGCGAGACGCATCCTGCGCCGCGCTTCCCGCCAACAACAGTGCTAGCCACGCAAGCGTTTTAAGCATAATTTTACTTCGCTCTCTGCACGAGTTCGAGGTCCATGCGACTCTCCTGCTTTGGGCCGAGCGTCACTTCCTGCGCCTTCGTCAGGTAATCGCGTAGCGCGTCCGGATTTGTATACTCAAGATCGTCAGCTCGATCGATTGCGAGCGCGCGGTATGAACCTGGCGCGAGGTCCCTGAGAGTAAAGGCCCCATTCACAATCCGCGCCACCTTTACCAGTCGCGGCGCACGACTGGACACCAGCAGCACCGTCCCGCTCGCAGGCGTCGCTCCTCTTCCGCGCACAGTCCCACCCACGCTTGCGCCGTCGTTCCTCAACGTGATCTCGATCGCTTCCGTCGTCCCTCCCTCCGGCACTGTCAACTCCTCCGTCTGCAGATCAACCGACCCGTACAACGCGGACTCCACATACCATGCGGAATTATTCGGATGAATGTCCACCGAATAGGTCCCTGGCTCCACTCTCTTAATTACCATGCGTTTGTTTTCCCCACCCGGTTCCTGTTCGGACCACGCCGTACCCTGGCGGTCGATTCCCTGCTTCCGTGTCAAAATAACCCTGCCAGTCGGATAATCTCCATTTGCGTCCGCGCCGCCGTTCGTTCGGAAGTCCACGGGAATCGAGGTCAGCGGTGCCACGGGCAAGCTCACGTTCGTAATATTCGAGTCCACGTGCAGCGCCACCCTGCCCACAGAAGAAATTTCCGCGTCGACGATGCAGTTCGCCACGATTGTGTAGACTCCCGCCGGCACCTCGCCGCTCCGAAACACCCCTGTCACCGTGTTCACCCTCACACCAACCGCAATCTCCTGGCCGGAGCTGTCTATGAGCTGCGGATAGCAGCCCTGCCCAGGCGTTCCGCCCACCACGGCCCCCGAAATTCGATACAGCGGCACAGTGCTTAGCGCAAGCTCCAGCCGCGTCCGCCTCCCCGGACTCACATCCACGGTCACCGCCCCCTCCAATTCCGCAGCGTTCGGATAGAACACCCGCGGGTAGCCGACATCGCTCCCTTGAGCGCTGTTCCCCACGTGTCCCAGTGGTCGAGAACTCGGCCCCACCGACACATAGTATTTGCCTGGAGCCAAATTACCGGCGCGGTAATCACCTTGCTCGTCCGTCTGTCCTCCTCCCCGTGTGCTCCAAAAGCGGCGCCCCTGCTGAACCTGCGACATCAACACGCGCACGGGCAAACCCTCCACCCCTTCGCCATCCTCACCCGTCACTTTCACCGCAATCGCGCTTTCCGGATCGAGCTTCAGCACAAGCGGCGACGCATCCCCGCCGATCGTGACCCTGGTGGGTGATTCGCCGGAGGAGTCTGTGTATCCAGGCTTACGGGCGCTGATTACACCCTGCCCTTGCGCAAGATTTTCAAATCGGAACTTGCCGCCTTCATCTGTAAGCACCGCTTGCGATTCCACTCCCATCAACTGGACCAACGCCCGCCGGATTGGCGCGCCTGTCAAAGCATCAACCACGATTCCGCTCAACTTATACTGCCCGGGGCCACTCGACGTACCAGCAGTTCCATTAGGACCGATCTGGATTTGGAGGGCCGCTGCGGGTTTGGTCACCACACAGGAAACTACGCCGAAGGCACAAACTAAAATTCCATTCCACAAGAGGTACAGCACCCTGTCACGCATGTTTCCTCTTAACCGGTTGAATACTTTCTCGAATTATATCTCAAACGAATCGGATAAGTCCTAAAGGCGTTACCTCAGTTCAGTTCCAGAGATCTCCGCGGTCGGCGCGGCCCCTTTGAAGTGCTTGCGGCTCGCCGCCGCTTTCCTAAGCCCCGGGCTTGCCGGGCGGTTGTCGACGAAAGCGTCGCTAAGCCAGCTTCAACGCAAAAACGGAAGAATATGCAGGTATGGAACGAAATCTCAGCGCAGGCTGCGCCGTCGTAAGAAGCGCTCTGCTAGAAGACTACCCGGCCACGTCAATTACTTCGGAGCATAGAAAAGGTAATCTGCGGAATACGGCACGCGGACCTCCTCGCCGGAGTGCGAACTGTCACAACCGGACGCAGGCGCTTTGCCACCTTTAGTGTTCAGCCGCTGGATCGTCGTGGCGCGCGACAGCACACCGTTGCCTTCGTGGCTCACAATGTTGACCAAAAGCCATGGAATGGAATCAGCGTCAGGTGAAGGAACATTGGCAACAGCCTTCCCAGTCACACGGCTGCCGTCGTTTGCTTCCCACGACGGTCCGGCGAAATGCTTACCGAACGCCTTGCCATCCTGGTCGAAAAGTTGCGCGTCCGGAGCCTTCAGCGTCCACGCCAATTGCCCCGCTTCACCCTTGCAGATGTACACCTGATCGCCCTTCGCATGGAGCCGAAAAAGAAGTTGTTCGTTGGCCGGCGGCCGAAGTTTTTCCGGCACCTCTTGCGCGGCTACGGCGCACGAAAGCACAGTGCTGGCAACAGCGAATAGAGCAACACAACCGAATCCGCCAATGTGATTGAGCATAGGACGACTCCTCCTGTAAACGCGCAACGCAGCTCGCAGCGCAATATAACTCAAATCACCCACGTGATGAAACAGAACAGCGGACGCGCGTCGGTTAAACGGAAACCACACCCGAAAACGTGAAGAGAAATCTCGGCCCTGGCACCCACGATAGTTATTGCGATCTTCAAGATAGATGTTGGAAATCCTCTGTTCTCGTCCAACCTATCTAAGCGTATCGCAAAGAAAGAAGCCGGGTGTACCATGGTGCTGATTTTGCGATTGAAGAAAAAGTCGTGGAGTCGCGAGGAAACCCGTCACATGTCTGGCAGACCGCTGGCAGTTACCGTTCTGGTTTGTGTTGGTGCGCTCCTTCCATCACATAATGCCGCCGCGCAGAAGGTAAACGTTAGTTTTGACAAGTCCGCTGATTTCGCGAAATACAAGAAATATACGTGGGGCTCAAATTATTTGCTGACCCAGCAGCCCAAAGACGTTCAGGAACGCATCAACATGGCGATCGTCGATTCCATCAACCGGAATCTTCGAGCCGCGGGTTTTGTCGAAGACGATAGCAAACCGGACTTTAAGATTATTTACGAAGCAGGTGGGCAATCTCAGGCAGATGTCGGCGCGCAACGGCCCTTGTACGCTTCCGATATGGTTGGCTATTACTGGGGTAATCTCAGTGGAATTTCCTCGGACGTATGGGTTTCCAGCATGGCGAAATTGAAGATTACCGTGACAGGCACCGCCACAAAAAGCAATCTTTGGCAGGCCACGGCGTCCAAAAAGATCCAAAACCCTACGAAATTTACGAACAACCTCCAAGAGAATGTCGACGGATTCATACAGAAGACAATGAAAAGTTTCCCGCCGAAGAAGTAATTCTGCCTCGCCCGAAACGTGCGCCCAAAGGCCCCGCACTAAGACGCGCGCCGCGTTCGAATCGCTCTGTCAGATCCCTTTGAATTCGCCGCCGTCCATTCGTAGCGAAGCTCCGGTCAACCACTTCGCCTGGGCCGACACCAAAAAGGCCAGAAGGTCCGCAATCTCTTCAGGCTGGCCAAAACGAGCGATGCCGGATTCTTCTGGATACTTTTTAATCGCTTCCTCCACAGACATGTGGTGCGCAGGCGCCCACTTTTGGAAGAAGGATTGCCGCCGGCCCGTCATCACGGCGCCTGGCGAAACGCTGTTCACTTGAACGCCGTCCTTGATTCCTTGCTCGGCGAACGCTTTCGCGAGAGCGATAATCGCCGCATTGGTCGCGGCCACCGCAGCAAATCCCGGCTTGGGGTCGTAAGCGGCAAGGCCCGAGAGCAGCACAACGGAGCCTTTGGAAACCTTCAACGCATCCCAGGCTCGTATGGTGAGGCGACGAGCTCCGTGAAACTTCAGCGCCATGCCGTCGTCCCACTGCGCGTCCGTCATTTCGAATAGATCGATTTGGGGCACTGCCCCGGCGATATTCACGAGCGCGTCGATCCGGCCGAAGTGCCCGAGGGTGTCATTCACGATTTTGTCAGCGGCTGCTGGTTCGCGCAGATCGAGCGCAATCACAAGGCTCTCGGCTCCCAGAGACTTTGCTTGCTGAGCTGTCTCTTGCAGGCGCGCTTCGTCCCGTGCGACCAGTGTGAGAGATGAAAAATCCTTCGCCAGCCGGAGCGCCGTGGCCTTTCCAATTCCTCGGCTAGCGCCCGTAACAATGGCTACAGAGTTCGGCATGATTGATTGCCCTCAGGCTTGCAAAAGTTTGACAAAGCTCCCTCGCTACTCCCCCATCGCACTCCGCGCCTTCCCGCTTGAAACCTTCTCGCGCACCGCCTCCGAGATGATATCCACCACAAGATTCGGTGCTGTGTACATCGGACTGTGGTCCACGGGATGAGAGTGGATTTTCGCGCTCATCCGTTCAGCCATGAAACGCTGCGTCGTCGGGCTGATCATGCGATCTTCTTCCGCTAGCAAATACCAGGTCGGCTTCGTCTTCCAAGTCGGCGTGGGAGTCACTTCTTGAATGCATTTCACGGCAATCGGGCGTTGCACAGCCGCGGAGATAATTTTTTGATCGGTGGAAGCGTTGTGAAGCACTGCATTCCGAAAGCCCTCTTCCGGCATCCAAATCAAGCCGTGCCTGTCGGGTTCCAAATGAGGCGCCTCCGGATCCGGCTTCTCGCGATAAAAAACTTGTGCCACCGTTTCGCCGTCGCCGGGTGCAAGCGCCGCGATATAGACGAGAGCTTTGATTCGCTCGTCAGTAGGCCCGGCAATCACTGCCCCGGCGTACGCGTGCCCAACGAGCACGATGGGCCCGTTGGTTCGCTCCAGTGATCGAGAGAGAGCCGCGATGTCGTCGCTCAGCGACGTGAGAGGGATTGGAGCGCAGACTACATCAAGGCCCAGCCGCCGCAGCGGCAGGATAACGTTTTGCCAACACGATCCGTCAGCCCAGGCCCCATGCACCAAAATAATCGTTCCGTTTTCAGCACTCATCTTGAGACCTCACCTTTTCGCTCCGAGGCTATATTCCGTTCGCTTCAAAGAACTGTCTCATCGCCGCCGCAATCTCCGCCACATGCGTCTCCAGCGCAAAATGCCCTGTGTCAAGCAGCTTCACCTGGGCGCCGGGAATGTCCCTTCGAAACGCTTCCGCCCCTGCGGGAATGAAGAAAGGATCGTTCTTTCCCCAAACAGCAAGCAACGGAGGCTTCGATTTACGAAAATATTCCTGAAATGCCGGGTAGAGTGCCACGTTCGAGGCGTAGTTTAAAAATAAATCCAGTTGAATGTCTTTGTTTCCAGGCCGCTCCATCAGCGCCATATCGAGCGTGTAGGTTTCCGGCGCTACGCTATCCGCGTTCGCCACCCCGTGCGTGTACTGCCAGCGTGTCCCGTCGAGCGTCAGCACATTCTTCGCGAGCACATCGCGATTTTCTGCGTTCGGGAAAGCCCAATATTTCCGGATCGGTCCCCAGGCGTCCCCGAGCCCTTCGTCATAAGCGTTGCCATTTTGCGAAACGATTGCCGTAATCCGTTCCGGATGAGCCATCGCCAGGCGGAAACCCGTCGGCGCTCCATAGTCGAACACGTAGATCGCATAACGATCGAGTTTGATCGCTTTCGTGAAAGCGTCTATCGTCGCAGCCAGCGCGTCGAAGGTGTAAGTATATTTCCGCTTCTCCGGCACTTCCGTAAACCCAAAACCAGGCAAGTCCGGCGCGATCACCCGGTAGCGATCCGCCAACCGCGGAATCAACTCGCGAAACATGTGCGACGAAGTCGGGAATCCGTGCAGCAGTAAAACCACTGGCGCCTGCGGGTCTCCTGCTTCTCTGTAAAACACTTGAACGCCATCCGCTTCAACCCTGCGAATGGATGTAACGGGCACCACAAAGTGAGCGTCGGTGGGTCGGAAATTCCTCTCGGTGGACTCTGCGCTTGGAACGCTGATCTTTTGTCTCTTTGCTGAACTATCTTGAGCCATCAGGAAATCCTCCTGGTTTTGTTGGCTATCAACACCAGACAACATCCACTTAGCAGGTTACAGCACATGGGCCGTAACTTGTCAAGACCCCGCTTTGTGGTTACACTATTCTCGAGCCTAATCCATTTGAACCGGTTTCAGCGGAAGCAATCTTCAAGCACTGGCCCTGTGTTCTTGGCAGGACACCTTGGGCTGGATTTTCTAAACACTCGGATGCGAGTGAATGGGAAAGTTGTGGACGTCCTTCAACGCGACGAGGACGTATTGCATTGGCTCAAACAAGCGGGAGTTTCAGTCCCGAGAGTTGGACCCGCCGCAGCGCGGATGTCTCTTCTAAATTCCGCCCGGACGCTGCGGGAGAATATTCGCTCCCTTGTTGAAAAACACAAGGCCGGACAGAGGGGAGATCCTTCCGTCCTTAACCGTTTTCTGTCTCACGCCCGCAGTCACTCCCGGCTCGTTTGGCACAAGCCACGCTCGCTGAGGATCGAAAAAGTCAGGCGAAAAGACAGCGCCGAGGCGATTCTTGGACCGGTGGCTGAAGCTGCTGCTGAGCTGCTGGCCAGGGCTGACTTTAAACTGGTGAAACGGTGTGAAGACGAGACGTGCGTGCTCTGGTTCACTGACCGCACCAAATCGCATCATCGCCGTTGGTGTAGCATGTTCCTTTGTGGAAACCGCCACAAGGTCGCTGCATACCGGAGGCGGCTGCGCAACAACGGTTGAGGTGGCCATGCAGAAGGTTACCGCTGCGAAACTGACGATCTTCGAATGCTACTAGTGTCGCGCGATGTGGTCATCCGCCAACGACTTCCGCACATTGACATCCCTTCTCGCCCTGAATACGCTTCTGAGTCTCACATTGGAGTCATCATGAAAGTCGCAAAATTCGCTCTCCTCGCTCTCATTGCTAGTCTGACGCTCGCCCCACTTTCGCTCTCCGCTCAAGAGCCTCAGCACCACCACGACGTCGACGAAAAACTCGGCAGCGTCTCATTTCCCACTTCCTGCGCTCCCGAAGTTCAGTCGCAATTCGAGCGCGGCGTGGCGCTTCTGTATTCCTTTGAGTACGAAATGGCTGACGCGCAATTCGAGGAGGTGGCCAAAAAAGATCCGCGCTGCGCAATGGCTTACTGGGGACAGGCGATGACTCTCTACCATGAACTCTGGGACCGCCCCAGCAAAGCTGCTCTGGCCCAAGGTGCCGAGCTCCTTGCTAGAGCGCGCTCCCTCCAGCCGCCCACCGCTCGCGAACGCGACTACCTCCTGGCGCTCAGCGTCTTTTACTCTGAGCCTGATAAACTCGACCACAATCAGCGCGCCGACGCCTACGCCGAGGCGATGCAGGGCATCCACGAACGTAATCCGAACGACGACGAAGCCGCCATCTTCTACGCGCTCGCGCTTCTCGCCTCAGGTCCCGAGCGCGACCCCAATCTCACCAATGCGAGAGCCGCCGTTGCCATCCTGAACAAACTCTACGACAAGGAACCAAATCATCCGGGCATCGCACACTACATCATCCACAGCTGTGACAATCCTGCGATGGCCAGCCTCGCGCTTCCGGCCGCGCGCAAATATGCCGGCATCGCGCCGGCTTCTCCTCACGCCGTGCACATGCCGTCGCACATCTTCGCGCGCCTGGGTCTTTGGCAGGACGACATCAACTCCAACCTTGCCGCGATTCGCGTTGCCGATGCGATGGCCGAGCATCATCACGTGATGCACCATAAAGTGCATTCCCTGGACTTCCTCGAATACGCCTATATGCAAATTGGCGACGACGCCAGCGCCAAAGCGACCATGGAGCAGATTGCAGCGATTCGCGTGGAACAAATGGATCCCGAATTTGAGAATTACTTGCTGGCGCTCCAGGCGGAAGGACCCGCGAAGTACGCACTCGAGCGCCGCCAGTGGAAAGAAGCGCTAGCGCTGCAACCCATCGCCGGTGCACCGTCCCAGGTTCAGCTCGTCACGTATTGGGGACGCGCCATTGCCGCCGGCCATCTTCACGATGCAGCCGCCGCACAAGATGCGCTGAAGCATTACGACGAACTGCTGGAAGCTACGCGCAAAGGTCCTCGGCCCTATCTAGCAGACGGGCTGAAGGACGAGCATCAAGTTGTACAAGCCTGGGCCGCTTACGCTGCCGGCAACTCCGATGATGCGGTTCGATTGCTGCGCGCCGTTGCCGACGACGAGGACAAAGTCGGCAAAGGCGAAACCGAACTGCCCGCCCGCGAAATGCTTGCCGATATGCTGCTCGACCTGCAGCGTCCGCAAGAAGCGCTGGCCGAATACGAAATTTCCCTGCGCACCGACCCCAATCGCTTCAACGGTCTCTACGGCGCAGCGCAGGCCGCCGCGCGGGTCCAGCAAAAAGAGAAAGCGAGCGCCTACTACACCCAACTGCTGAAAAATTGCGAAGGCATCCGCTCCGATCGCCCCGAGCTAGCCCAAGCCAAAACTCTCCTCGCCTCTGCAAGCAGGGGTTTGTAGGCGCGGGGTTCTTCAGTTCCGAGTGTTGAGCGGCAAGAGAAATCCAGAAACAGTGCCGGACTGTCTACCAAACTACCGCGGAGGCGGCTGGCTCTTCTTTTAAGGTTGCCACAATTCGATCGGATTTCCCTCAGGGTCATGCAGGCGGGCGAACCTGCCGTAGGGATAAGACTCCGGGTCAACTTTCACGGCGATTCCCGCAGCTTGTAGCTGGGCCGCCATTTTGTCGAGATCTCGCACTCGAAAGTTCAGCATCCAAACCTTCTGGGGATCGCCGAAATAGTCGCTCGTCTCCTTGAAGGGAGTGAAAGCGGTTGATCCTGCCTCTTGATGCCACGAGGTTTCCCCCTCCTTCGTTGGTGTCGTCAAAATTCCCAGGTGTTGCTGGTACCAAAGCGCCATCGCTTTCGGATCTTTGGCTCGAAAGAAGAATCCTCCGATTCCACTCACTTTTTCCATTTCCGTTCCTCCAGAGATCCCATCACGAACAGCGGCCCCCGCAGGGGGAGGGGAGCCCTTTGGTTGTATGGCCGTCTGCGCAGCGATGTCCAGTTGGTTCCCATTCCAGATGAAGCTCGACCCGAAAGCAAATGACAGGGTTCGAAGCAGTTCGCGTCTTTGAAAACGCATCCCATCCTCCATTCAAGAGGAGCGCAACGCGACCTACGATACCTGTGCAAGCGGTCTTCTGTGAAGCGCAAACATGAGGTTCTGGCGTGCCCCCCTCCTTCTCGAGCTTTTCGCAGGCGCTGGACGAAGTGAAGAACGCACGGGTCTTTGCGGGCATTCACTTCGGATCCGCATGCGACGACGGTCAAGCGACCGGAACTGGGTACTCGACCATGCCCTGCTCCGGGCCCAATGAGGTGCTCGCACGAAGCTCGGAAGGCTTACACTATTTCGTCTATTCCGCCCTCGTTGTCCGGCTATAAATTTTGTGGAATCATACGCTTAGGTCTTCACCTTCTTATCATTTGATCCTCACCTGCCGACCATTGCGGCTGCGGCGGTAATCTGAGATTAAAGCGTGGTTCTCGAGCGAACGAGACAAAGCACGACGTTGGTATCTGCTGGTTGCGACTCACTCGTGCCACCAATCGTCGGTTTGAGGTCATCAATGCAGGACTCAAGCACATTTGGGCGATCTAGATCATTCACGAGCGTGAGATTTCATCCGAGTGTCATTGCTCCGGACATCGCCACTGTGACCTCAGGACCTTCCCGTTGGTGGCGAAGGCTCGTAACTTTGGGCATTGTCAGTCTTGTATTCCTTGCTGGATGCGGAGGCGGAAGTAAGTCAGTCAGCAATCAGCCGCCGCCACCCACTCCAACGACTCCAACGATAACCACAATCTCGCCGAACAGTGCGGTGGCTGGTGGTGCGGCTTTCACGCTTACGATCAATGGGACGAATTTCGTCGCATCTTCGATGGTCAACTTCGGCGGTTCGGCGCCCGCCACCCAGTTCCTCAGCTCCACTCAATTGACTGCGGCCATCCCTGCTGCCAGCATCGCCTCAACCGGTACGATGGCCGTGACAGTGACCAACCCCGCTCCCGGCGGTGGCACCTCCAGCGCGATGAACTTCACCATCACCAGCGTCGTTAGCTCAGTCCCGACGATC
>Ga0206925_1137_pt1 | contig 14203 bp, 11 predicted proteins | sample Alteio_BWOrgHeat_62_FD_152944 | JGI IMG/M metagenome (GOLD analysis project Ga0206925, IMG submission 152944) | Enriched cells from forest soil in Barre Woods Harvard Forest LTER site, Petersham, Massachusetts, United States -... | ecosystem: Environmental > Terrestrial > Soil > Temperate forest >...
GCCCTAAATATCAGCTTTCCGGCGGAACACTTTTTAGCAATTCAATCAATTCTTTCTCTGAAATGTTTTCTTCCTCAGATTTGTCATAGATGGTCACTAAAAATACAGTAGAACGCAATATTTTAACGCAGGTGATAATTCTGCCGCCTCCCGACTTCCCTTTGCCTTTGGATGCAATTTTTAAGCGTATCTTATAACAATCATTGCCGAGCGATTCTCCCTGCATGGGAGTTTCTTTAAGAGATTGAATTAATTCAAACAACTCGATTTTTAAAGATGGATATTTCCTGATCAGTTTTTTTGCATGCCGCTCAAATGACTCAAGGGCTTTTACACTAAAGTTCATTCAGGAAATCTTCGGCATTACGTGCTTCTTTTTTACCTGCAAGCACAAGTTTCAATTCTTCAACAGCCTCTGCTATATCTGCCTTTAATTTAGCCTTTGGCGCGGCAACCCTTTTTGCTTTTACAAATGAATATTGTTTTAACATATTCAGGATAAAAGCACCTTTGCTGTTTTCAACATCTACGAGAATCTTCATTTCGATAGTTATTCTTACAATATTAAGAAAATAACGTAAAAAGGCTAATAAATAGTTCTTGATTATTTTTGGTGGACTAATAAAATCCTAAGGCTTTAAAAGTTATAAGTTTTATAACCAGAAATTTATAATTGTGCCACAGCCTATGGCACAATTATCATTGAGGCAGTTTTATAGTGTTACCCACTTGCTAATACACTGCGTTCGCAATTGAGTTGAAAATATTATAAGCAACCAAATCCTTTTTCTTTTCGTCTTAAATATTAAGAAAAAAATTAAACCCTAAAAATCAGATATTTAGCTATATTTGATTTTAAATTTATGAAATGAACAAGCTAAAGTTGCTGTATGCGCTTATTTTTACATTGTTCATTCAATCTGTTTATGCTGCTTCCCCGACAAATCTCAAACAATTCATCAACCACAAAGACTGGAGTTTCGTAGAAAACAAAGGCCAGCTTACCCCGACCCTAAAGGGAGACATCGGATTATCAGATGTAAAATATTACAGCCACTCGGGTGGCGCTCATATTTATTGCCAGCCCGGCAAAATCAGTTTTGTTTTTACAAAAGTAGAATCAGAAAACAACCGCAATATTTCTGAAGCCTCGGGAACTTCCATGGGATTCCCCCTTCCAAAGGGGGCAGGGGGATTTGGTGAAAAGAATATAATTTCTACGAATAGAATCGATCTCTTCCTCATCAATTCCAACCCCCAAGCCCAAATCACAGCTACCGACCAGCAAAAATATTACGAAAACTACTACACTACTGGTGATGCAAACAAAGGTATTACCAACGTGCATACCTATAAAACAATAATTTACAAAGAAATTTACCCTCATATTGATTTAATTCTTCACTCTCGTGAAGAAGGCATGAAATATGAATTTATCGTTAATCCGGGCGGGAATGCGGCTGATATTCAAATTCAATGGAACGGCCTTGAAAGAATAAAAAAATTAAAAGATTCAAAAATTGAATACATATTCCCATTGGGCAATATGACTGAATCGACTCCCATTTCCTACATGGCAGATGTAGGGGCGGACCTATGTTTCCGCCCTGTCCATATTATCCTAAGCCGATTTCTTATTAAAAATAACCAGGTCGGTTTTACAATCGGGAAATATGACAAAACGAAAGTTCTAGTTATTGACCCGACATTGGACTGGGCGACGTATTTTGGAGGGGTTGAGCAATTAAGCTATGGTGGTATAAGTACAGATGTTTCAGGAAATGTTTTTATTTCAGGACATACAGTAAGCAATTACGGCATAGCTACTTTTGGTTCTTTTCAGCCATATTTAGGAGATAATACTATTGAGGGTGATGCATTTTTAGAAAAATTCAGCAAAACAGGAAGTCGGTTATGGGGTACATATTATGGGGGAACAGGCGGTGATTACGGTTTAGGTTTGAGTACAGATGCTCTTGGCTATGTCTATATGACAGGGCAGACAAGCAGTATCAGTGGTATTGCAAGTTTGGGTGCCTATCAGACAACTCCAGGCAATGGAAATAATGCTTTTCTTGCAAAATTCAGTCCTTCGGGGAGTCGTGTTTGGGCTACATATTTTGGAGGTAGTACGCCAAATGGAAATGGTAGTAGTTCTGGACAGTCAGTAAGTGCAGACCAATTTGGGAATGTTTTTTTAATTGGAGTGACATCCTGCAATATGGGAATAGCAACCCCAGGCGCATATCAGACCTCTTTTGCAGGCACAGAGGATGCTTTTGTTGCAAAATTTAACAATTCAGGTAGTCTTTTATGGGCAACTTATTTTGGAGGCGCCGGTGACGAAATCGGGAACAATATTACTACGGATCCATCTGGAAACGTGTTTATTACAGGAAGTACTCAAAGTATTTCTGGAATTGCTACTGTTGGGGCATATCAGACTTCTTTCCAAGGCGGTACAGATGCTTTTATTGCTAAGTTCACTAGCTCAGGAAAAAGATTATGGGCATCATATTACGGAGGAAATAATTACGATGAAGGGACCGGGGTTTGTGTAGACGTTTTCAGCAATGCATATATTGTTGGTTTTACTGAAAGTAGCGATAAAATTGCAACAACCGGAGCATATCAAACATCTTTAGCAGGTGCAGAGGATGCTTTTCTGGTCAAATTCAATAGTTTTGGAAGCCTTCTATGGGGGACCTACTATGGTGGAAGCAGTAATGATGACGCATATAATGTGAGTATTGATGTTTCGGGAAATGTATATATAGTTGGCACAACATCTACTAAGAATACTATTCCATCCTCAGGTGCCTTCCAAACATCCTATGGTGGTGGGGTAAGTGATGCTTTTTTGGCAAATTTTAATAATGCAGGCAAAAGAATCTGGGCTACATATTTTGGAGGAAGCAATAGAGACGATTCTAGAGGTGTAAGCACAGATGTTTTTGGGAATGTATATATAGTTGGGAATTCGACCAGCACCACGAATATAGCAACTTCAGGTGCTTATCAAACATCTAATTCTGCACCAGGACCTGGCGATGTTTTTCTGGCAAAATTTAGCTTCCCTACTTATTACGATGCTGGAATCACTTCCATTTTATCTGGCCTAGATAGTTTCTGTCCAAGCGTCCAAAGTATTAAAGTAAATGTAAAAAACTTTGGGAATATTGATATGGATTCCGTTAAAATAGGCTGGTCTGTAAACAGTAAAATTCAAAAAGCTTTAAATTGGACGGGCAAACTTTTAAAAGACAGTATAGCTTCAGTTAATTTGGGCAGTTACAATTTCAAATCAGGTTACGATACTATAAAGGCCTGGACGACAAAACCCAACGGCCAAACAGATTCATTTCCCGGCAATGATACAGCACTCATTGTTGTTAAGGTTTTTGATCTCCCTGCTGCAACCGCCGGGCCTGATACTACCCTTTGTTATGACCAAACTTATACAATGCAAGGGGCAGGGGGCATAACCTATCTATGGACACCAGCAAAATATCTTGATAATGATACGATTGCCCATCCAAAAGCCACTTTGCCAAATACGCAATTATATACATTGGTCGTCCGAAATAAACAGGGTTGTGCAGATTCTGCCCAGGTACTTCTAAAAGTAAGGCCAAAAGTGGTTGCAGGTTTTACCATTACCACTGCGAAACCCTATAAAACGGATTCATCTCTCTTTTTTAATAACCTCTCAATTAATGCTTCAAAATATTTGTGGAATTTTGGGGATAAAGACACTTCTTTCATTGTAAATCCTGACCATATTTATAACAAACCAGGCGATTATAAAATAAGGCTAATTGCCTATGGGCTTGGTGGTTGCCCAAATGATACAAGTTTTGAAAATATTGATATTGTAAATGTTACTATCACTGTAAAAATATTTGTGCCGAATAGTTTTAGCCCTAATGGTGATGGCATAAATGACTTTTTTGAAATTAACGGAATTGGGATAGCAGGCTATACCTATAATATTTACAATCGCTGGGGAGAACTAATTTATGAAAACCTCGCGGGTATTATAAACCCACGAGGTTCAGGCGGTGCATGGGACGGTAAATTTAAAGGTCAAACCGTAATGGAAGGGGTTTATATCTATACCATGGATGTAACTGACGCAGAAGGGTTCCACCATTATTTGAATGGAGCGATTACGGTTTTGAAATGAGATAAAATTTGAAGATTGTCAGATTCGGCAACCACTTAAAATTTCAAACATTCACCCCTACTTCCAATTTTGGCTTTGCATTCTTACTCATTATGAATGTGTAGAGAATTGCAACAACAAAAGAAACTGCATACGCAATCCAGGGTTTATAAACAGGATGATCATTCCATATCAGATTTGTGATATCCCGACTAAAATGGATAGTGAGAAATAACCATCCAAAGTTTTTGAAAAGGTTCTTTCGGAAATATGATGTGGTTTCTTTCATTATTTTAGAATTTAAAACGTTATTAATCACGATGACAAATCAGTTGCAAGGTTGGTAAACGAGCCATTGCGTCAGCCAACCTTCAACTTTTTACCTTCAACTAATTGCCAACCAGATCCTTCGCCACGCTCAGGATAACAAATACGGCAACCTGGTGTTAAAAGGATCAAACCCGCTCTACAATTATCGCACTCGCGCCGCCACCACCGTTGCAAATACCAATAGCGCCATAGCGTCCATTGTTTTGTTTGAGGACGGAGGTAAGCGTAACCATAATACGTGCACCGCTGCTGCCAATCGGGTGGCCCATGGCTATCGCGCCGCCATTAACATTGACTTTAGCAGGATCAAGGCCAAGCAATTGGTTATTGGCAATAGATACCACCGCAAAAGCTTCATTGATCTCGAAGAAATCAATATCAGAAATTTGAAGATTGGCATTTTTCAGGGCTTTCTTAATCGCACTCACCGGGGTAATCGGGAAATCTTCCGGGGCCAGGGCAGTTTCGCCATAGCTTACGATTCTTGCAAGTGGTTTCAGACCAAGTTCTTTTACTTTTTCACCGCTCATTAATACCAATGCTGAAGCGCCATCATTCAGGCTGCTTGCATTGGCGGCAGTAATGGTACCATCTTTCTGGAAAGAAGGTTTTAAAGTTGGTATTTTTTCGTAGTTTACTTTTTTGTAATCTTCATCTTCTGAAACTGTTACCGTTTCTTTTCTACCAACAACTTCTACAGGTACTATTTCTTCTTTAAACCGGCCTTCCTCGTTTGCACGGGTTGTCCGGCGGAAACTTTCAGCCGCATAGGCATCCTGTGCTTCCCGGCCGATATTCATATTTTTTGCTGTCCTTTCTGCCGCATTGCCCATATGGTAATCGTTATATACATCCCAAAGGCCGTCTTTGATCACGCCATCCGTTAGTTGCCCGTGGCCAAGTTTATAGCCTTGCCTGGCTTTATCCAGATAATAGGGTGCGTTTGACATGCTTTCCATACCACCGGCGATAACGATATCATTTACACCAAGCATAATGCTCTGTGCAGCAAGGATAATTGATTTTGCACCGCTGGCACATACTTTATTAATGGTAGTACAAACAACAGTATTGGGTATGCCTGCAAATAAAGCCGCCTGTCGGGCAGGCGCCTGGCCTTCGTTGGCAGTGATTACGTTGCCCATGTATACTTCCTGGACGTCTTCAGGCTTGATACCGGCACGTTCTATGGCGCTTTTTATAGCGATGGATCCTAATCTGGTAGTTGGGATGGTGGCCAATGAGCCACTGATAGCGCCGATTGGTGTACGCGCTACAGATACGATGAATACTTCTTTTTCCATAATTGAGAACAAAGTGAGGAATTTACTCCTTGATTGATAAATTAGTTATTTTCGTTGTGTATTTTCGGCAAATGTACGTTAGTTCGTCTATATTCGTAAACGAGGAACATGCAAAATCCATTAGAATATCTAAACAAAAATAAAGGCGATTACATTCGCTATTTGTTACTGGCTCTAAGCGTGCTTATTGTGCTGCTCATTATTCCCAAAAAAGGCAAGTTTAAATATGAATATGAGCAGGGCAAACCATGGATGCATGACGATCTTTCGGCTCCTTTTACTTTCGCCGTACTTAAAAGCCCTGCGGAAATCAATGCGGAACAAAACGAAATAAAGGAAAATTTTAAGCCCTTCTACATTCGCGATCCAAAAATTGAAAATACGGAAAAGGATAAATTTCTGAATACCTTAAGTGCCTCATCAGCCCAGGAAGGTGACATTTCCAAAGATCTCAAGAAATTTTACCTCAGCCGGGGGCTCACTATTCTCGATGATATCTATAGTAAAGGCATTATCAGCCTTGATACCCTCCACAAAAGCAAACCGAAAGAATTTATCCTCACCGAACTCAAAAACAACATAGCTACTGATAAACAGATTGTCAACTATTATACCCTTGGCGAAGCCCGGTCTTCTATTTTAGAGCGAACGGAACGGGATTCGATCCTGAACCAGGGCTGGTTTATTAAATCGCTACTATCTTCCCTGTCTGTTAATGTTACCTATGATAAAAAACTTTCAGAAAAAAAGCTGGATGAGATTCTTGGTTCTATTTCAAGCAATAGGGGCATTATTAAACAGGACCAGACAATTATTGGCCGGGGCATCATTGTTACGCCTGAACGGTACCGTGTACTCGAATCGCTGAGGCAGGAATATGAAACCAATATCGGCAAGAGCTATACCATCCCACTGGGCTACCTGATCCTTATTGCCTCGCTGTTTTTGATGTTCGGTATCAACCTCGAAGTATTTCATAAAGAAATAGCCGCAAGTACCCGAAGCCTTATCCTTATTCTTATCAATGTGCTCATTTTCATCGGGCTTACTTCTTACATCACCTCCCAGGGTATATATAATGTTTATTTTATTCCTTACTGCATTGTGCCTATTGTGCTGCTTGCCTTTTTCGGGATCAGGATAGCACTTATTACCCATTTTCTCGTGGTTTTTCTGTGTGGGCTTATTGTGGCCAACCCCTATGAATTTGTTTTACTTCAGTCTTTTGCCGGGTTTACCGCCGTTTTATCCATGGTGCGGCTCAGGTATATTTCCCAGTTTTTCATTTCAGCCACACTTATCTTTTTTGCATACAGCATCGTTTTCCTGGGGGTATCATTTATAAAAACCAGCACCGTAAAAGATGTCAACTGGCAGGGGCTTGAGTGGTTTGCAGGTAATTTTATCCTTACCCTTGTGGCTTATCCCCTGGTCTATGTCAATGAAAAAATATTTGGATTCCTATCCGATATCCGCCTGCTGGAGTTTTCCGATATTAATAATAAAGTCCTTAAAGAGCTATTTTTACGGGCGCCCGGCACTTTTCAGCATTCCTTGCAGGTGGCCAACCTGGTTGAGTCGGTCCTTGACCGCATCGGAGGGAATGCTTTGCTGGGCAGGGTAGGTGCATTATATCATGATATCGGCAAGATATATAACCCCGGGTTCTTCACCGAGAACCAAAAAGGAGGGGTAAATCCGCATGAAAATCTTGACGAACTGGAAAGCGCTGAAATTATCATTGCCCATGTGACCAGGGGAATAGACCTCGCTACTAAAAACCATATCCCCAAAAAGATCATCGAGTTTATCCGGACGCATCATGGCACCACCCGGGTTGAGTATTTTTACCGGAATTATATCATGGACCATGACAACGTGGATGAAACCGAATTCCGCTACCCGGGGCCTAAACCTTCCTCTAAAGAAATGGCCGTACTAATGATGGCAGACAGTGTAGAGGCTGCATCCCGGAGCCTGCCGAACCCGGATGACAAACAAATTGAAATCCTGATTGATAAGATCATTGATGCTAAAATACAGGATAACCAGTTTGACAATGCCTCAATTACCATCCAGGAGATAAATTCTGTGCGCAGAATACTAAAAAAGCTCATGAAAAGCATTTATCATATTCGCATTCAATACCCTGCTGAACAGGTGCCAAATAAAATAATATAGCATTTTTTGTTTATTTTGAATTTTACCTATAATTTTACCCCGGTTTTAAAACTGTGTCATGGAAAACGAAACTATAAGCAACAGGGATGAGGTTTTTTCTAAAAAGATAAAAGCCGGCAAACGCACCTATTTCTTTGACGTAAAGGCCACGCGTGGTAACGATTATTATATCACTATTACCGAAAGCAAACGCCGCCCAGATGGCTTTGGCTACGAAAAGCATAAAATATTTCTCTATAAAGAAGATTTCAACAAGTTTTTGACCGGTCTTAATGAGGCAGTTTCCCATATCAAAACCGAACTGATGCCGGGTTACGATTTCGAAAAGTTTGATCGGGAACCTGAAGCTGAATTTGACGAAACCGGTGATTTCGAATCCGGATTTGAAAATATAGGTAGTTTTGATTCGTTGAAAAAGTCTGAATAATTTACGGAATAGAGTTCATCTTTCCTGATTCTACATTTTAATATTCCCTCCTGTCACTTGATCCCTCTTTATCAAAAAAATTGGATTAGATTTTGCTATAATCACAATATCGGGCTTAAATTGCTTGTTTTCTAAAAATACGGCTTGCTAAAGAAACAGAAACATTGAAATTTTCTATACTCATTGATTATCCATGGTATTTTATTGTTTTCTGCCTGCTGGCCGGGGCGGCGGTTGCCTTTTTCAGCTACCAGAAAAATTCCATTTCTCAAAAAGAATTTGCTTTCGCCTGGCCGGTCTGGCTGCTGGCTTTGCTCCGGTTTTTGAGTGTGAGTATTCTTAGTTTCCTGTTGCTGGGCCCGGTCGTCAAGAGCCTTTTCAAAAAGGTTGAAAAACCGATCATCATTATTGCGGCGGATAATTCACAATCCATCCTGCTTAATAAAGATTCTGCCTATTACCGCACCAAACTGCCTGCCGAAATACAAAAGCTGGCCGGCGACCTGGAAGGGAAATATGATGTCCGCACATTCAGCTTCGGGGGCGAAAGCAAAGACAACCTGAACCTGAACTATAAAGAGAAACAGACCAACCTCAGCGGCCTGTATGACAAGCTATACAATACTTTTTATAACCAGAATATCGGGGCGGTAATTACTTTATCAGACGGCATCTACAACCAGGGCCAAAACCCGTTGACCAGTGCTCAGAAATTTAATGCACCATTTTATACCGTAGCGCTTGGAGATACACAGCCACAGAAGGATGTGGTGATTAAGAATGTGTTATACAACCAGGTGGTATATTCGGGCAATTTTTTCCCGCTACAGGTGCAGATCAGGGCCAAAGGCTATCCGGGAGCTGATGTAAAACTAAGTGTATCAAATAAAGGCAAAGAAGTTTTTAGTCAGCCGCTTAAAATAACGGGTAAAAACTTTTATACAGAAATACCGATCAAAATAGAAGCCAATGTGGCCGGTTTGCAGCATTATCATATTGAGATCAGCCATTTACCCGGCGAGATAAGCTATGTGAATAACAGCTATGATCTGTTTATTGATGTACTCGACAGCAAAAAGAAAATACTGCTGGTGGCCAATGCGCCGCACCCGGATGTATCGGCCATAAAAAGTGCCATAGAGCGAAATTCATTTTATGAAGTAAACGCTTTTTCTTATGATGAATTTCAAAAAGAAATAGGGAACAATGCCGGTAAGTTGAAAAACTACCAGATGGCGATATTGCACCAGTTGCCGGGCAATGGCAATAGTGCCTCACAAACCATTGCGGCGTTAAAAGAAGCCCAGGTGCCTGTGTTGTATATTATTGGCAGCCAAAGTTCTATAAATATTTTTAATTCACTGGATGCTGGTCTCAAGATTAATGTGCAAAGCAATCGCCTCAGCGAAATGGCGGGCGCCATCAATCCGCAATTTGGTTTATTTACCTTTTCACCGGAGGTCGCCAAAGCCATGCAAACCTGGCCTCCGCTGCTCGCCCCATTTGGTGAATATATTATGAGCGACCGGCAGAATATTGCACTTTATCAGCAGATCGGCAAGGTAAAAACCACCATGCCATTGCTCTATTTTACGACCAACCCGAAACAGAAAATAGGGGTACTTTGTGGTGAGGGAATCTGGAAATGGTTTATGTTTGACTATGCCACCAACCTGAACCACAAAGCCAGCGATGAAGTGATAGACAAAACCATACAGTACCTTTCTGCCAAAACGGATAACCGACTGTTCCGCATCAGGCCGTCCAAAAACATGTTTTTTGAAGATGAAAAAATATCCTTTGACGGGGAAGTATATAACAAGAGCTTTGACCCGATAAAAGATGCCCTGATTAAAATGAATATCAGGGACGAAAACGGGAAGGTGTTTGATTACAATTTTATGCCAAGGGGCAATGGGTATTATCTTGACGCGGGCTATTTGCCATCAGGCAGTTATACCTATACGGCCCAAACCAAAATCGGGGACAACCCATACAAATTATCCGGTGAGTTCATCGTGAAAAAAGTGGATATGGAATTCCTGGAAACCGTAGCAGACCACCAGCTTCTTTACAACCTCGCCCACCAGCAGGGTGGTAAAATGATCTACCCCAAAGACCTCGCCAACCTGCCCGACCTTCTCGAAAAGCGCGACGACATCAAACCCCTCAGCTACATGGAAACCGATTTCAAAGACCTGATCGATTTCAAAATACTATTCTTTATACTCTTGGGACTGGTATCGGCAGAGTGGTTTTTGAGGAAGTATTGGGGGTCATATTAGGGGACAGGAGTCAGGGGACAGGGAACAGTTTGCTGACGCGAATAACAAAAATTCATCAAAAGGAATCAGAATCATGTAGATTCTAAAAATGATAGATGGGATTCCCCCTTTCCAAAGGGGGCAGGGGGATTTGTCGCCAATTCGAAGAAAATCATCCCTTTATCGAATTTATTGCAAATTCCTCCCATATTTTCCCCAACATTATAAACAATTTGTCAAATATTACTATATTCGCACAAACTGAATATTGTCATGAACCATACCCCACAAGATCTCGCTTCTCCCCGAACCATTCTTAAAGACGTATTTGGTTTTGATAATTTCCGGCCCATGCAGGCGGATATTATTGAGGCTGTTATGAGCAAAAAAGACTGCCTTGTCCTGATGCCGACAGGTGGTGGAAAATCGGTTTGCTACCAGGTGCCTGCATTGGCTTTGCCGGGTACTTGTATAGTCATTTCGCCCTTGATCGCGTTGATGAAAGACCAGGTGGGGGGATTAAAGATCAATGGCATAGAAGCTGAATTTTTAAACAGCAGCCTGAGCTCAAAGGAAATGGCTGATATAGAAACCAAATGCCTGGCTGGTACCCTGAAACTACTTTATGTTTCTCCTGAAAAAGTTTTCCAGGATTCTTTTCAATGGCTGATGGGCAAGATGAATATCAGCCTGTTCGCTATTGATGAGGCGCACTGTATTTCTTTCTGGGGCCATGATTTCAGGCCTGAATACACACAGTTGGCCGCCATCAAATTAAGCTTCCCCAATGTGCCTGTTATTGCCCTAACTGCAACGGCTGACAACCTGACCCGGAAAGATATCGTAAAACAACTGCAGCTACACGAACCTGAAATATTTATCGCTTCCTTTGACCGGCCAAATATTAGTTTGGATGTATTACCTGCCAATAAAAGATTGCAAAGGATCATCGAATTCCTGCGCAATCACCGAAATGAATCAGGTATCATTTATTGCCTGAGTAGAAACAAGACCGAAGAAATGGCCATGGACCTTCGAGCCGTCGGTTATAAAGCAGAAGCCTACCATGCAGGTATGGATTCAGAATCGAGGGCAAGGGTGCAGGATGCTTTTTTGAAAGATGATACGCCCATTATTTGTGCAACTATCGCCTTCGGGATGGGGATAGATAAAAGCAATGTAAGATGGGTGATCCATTTCAACATGCCCAAAAACATTGAAAGCTATTACCAGGAAATTGGACGTGCCGGACGGGATGGGTCACCTGCGGAAGCTTTGCTGTTTTATGCCGTTAGCGATATTACCATGCAGCGGAAATTCCTGGTAGATCTGCCTGATCACCAGCGCGAATTACAGGAAGCCAAACTGGATCGCCTTGTCCAATATGTGGAAACCGTTTTTTGCCGACGGAAAATACTGCTCAATTATTTTAATGAAAATTATCCCGGCAACTGTGGCAATTGTGATAATTGCAGAAATCCACGCCGCATGTTTGATGCAACACTTATTGCGCAAAAAGCATTGTCAGCCATTGTGAGAACGGAAGAAAAAATAAGCGTAACTACTCTTTCTGAAATTCTTTATGGGAGCAAAACACAGCAGGTTCTGGAGAAAGGTTATGAGAAGATAAAAACCTTTGGCACGGGGCGCGATATAAGGCCGGATGACTGGAAACTGTATATCATGCAAATGATAAATGTCGGGGTGATGGACATTGCCTATGACGACCACCACCGGCTGAAACTGAATGCAAAGAGCAGGCAAATACTATTTGAAGGAGAAAAAGTATTGTTGGCAGAAACCATACAGCCCTTCAAAAAACCTGCAGCCATATCCAATTCCGACGAAGCGCCATCAGGTAATGGTGATGACCAGTTGTTTGAAAAGCTCCGCAGGCTGCGTAAAAAACTGGCTGATGCGGAAAACCTGCCGCCTTATGTCATTTTTAATGATAACACACTTTGGGCTATGGTGCGCGATAAACCCTTGTCAGAAGAATCGATGCTGGATGTGCCTGGCGTGGGTGTCAACAAGTTTGACATGTATGGGCAGCTATTTATTGAGGAAATCAAAAACTTCATGAAGCGGAAATCATTGCCCTATGATGCAAGACAAAAAGGAGCCACGCATATGTACACATTAGAACTTTTGAACCAGGGGAAAACACCTGAACAAATTGCAACAGAAAGAGAGCTCAGCATTACCACCATCTATGCACATATCGCAACCTTATACGAACAGGATCAGCCGATTGATATTGATAAATTATTGCCAAAAAATGAGCGAATTGAGATATTAGAAACCATTAAAAAGCTCGGAGTAAATGCGCCCTTAAAATCGATTTATGAAGCATTAGGTGAGAAATATGGTTATGGGAAAATTAGGCTGGGTTTGGCAATACTGTCAAAGAAAAAATGAGAAACAATAATCAGATCAGGAATTTACAACACTTTTTATATTCATATTTCTATTCCTTAAGTCTATCCTGGGTATCTATCTCATTATAATTAAATTTATTATACTCATCTATATTTACCAGTAATAGCTTCCCAATACCACTACTGGCAATTCATTAGGATAAACCATCCCACCCGGAGCCATTAAATGATGTACGAGCGTGCCAAGTACCGCCAGTACAATAGCGAATGCAAGCGCATCGCCGAATCCGCCCGTTTTAAAGCCGCTGACAAGAGCTTCAATTATTCTTATAACAATAACATATGCAATAAATCGAAGAATAAAACCAATACCTAAGAGCCAGAAAACGCCCAGCGTGGCAAGATGCAAAATACCTGTTAATAACCATCCCAGGGTAGGGTCAAGAATCGCAATCAGAAAGGAAATCCAAAGCGCCGTGCCAAAACTTTTGATTTTAATACCCGGGGTAATATAAGCAGCCATTAGCACCAAAACTGCATTGACAAGCAATGAAAAAAGAAAATGCATAATATTAATTTTAAATTTCTGTAAACAAATATAAGGGCATAAAATTCAACTTGCAAAAAACTTTGGGTACTTTCCTGATGGTTAACAATTTTCTAAGTATATCCCACTGCTCCCTGCTATCTGATCCCGTACGTCTGATTTAAAATTTTGTTTTCACGTTACAATACATTAATTTGGCTGTCTAAAATCGCCAGAACCAAAATTTGAGTATTTCATTACCCCCAAATGCTGATATTTTGATCCCAGAAGAGGAAATAATCCAACTTATGCGAGCCAACGGCTGTAAAATATCTGTACGATAATTACAGTGCGGCATTGTTTGGCCTGGTTTTCAGGATCGTAAAAAACCAGGAAACAGCCGAAGAACTTCTACAGGAAACATTTGTAAGGATCTGGGTTAATTTCGCCAGTTATGACAATCAGAAAGGCAAACTTTATACCTGGATGCTGAATATTGCCAGGAACCTTGCTATTGATAAAATGCGGAGCAATGAATTTAAATTGACCCAGCAAACCCAAAACATAGAAAAATCCGTACATAGTATAAACAGGGAATACCAATCAGGTTTTGATCCGGAGATGATAG
>Ga0206925_1138_pt1 | contig 14182 bp, 15 predicted proteins | sample Alteio_BWOrgHeat_62_FD_152944 | JGI IMG/M metagenome (GOLD analysis project Ga0206925, IMG submission 152944) | Enriched cells from forest soil in Barre Woods Harvard Forest LTER site, Petersham, Massachusetts, United States -... | ecosystem: Environmental > Terrestrial > Soil > Temperate forest >...
TATTGATATTGACTGTTATTTTGTCAATAAGTTAGCTGTGAGATATTAAAAGACAATAAGATATAAAGCTGCTTTTTTTTGAAAACATTGATATATCAATAAAGTTGGAATGGCCTGGGCGAAAGAAAAAGTGGTATTGCATATTAAGATGAAGAAAGCAAGGATTGCCTTATTTTTATTCTTTGCAAAAAACGCTCAAAACCCCGTTCTTTGCTATTCTCAATACTTAATACCCGGTACTTTGTACTAATTTTAAAATATTTATAAAGTTCTTTCGTCATGCCTTATAGATGAAAGACGCATTAACCATATATCCGCCGATGAGCGCTTCTCAAAACGAAAAGATAAAGGAAACGATAAAAAAAGAGCGCGGCCGGCTCTTCGACTTTATTAAGAAACGGGTTGCCAATGAGGCTGACGCGGAGGATATTTTGCAGGATGTTTTTTTTCAATATGTTTCTGACCCCGGCCTGGTAGATACCCTGGAGCGTACCGCTTCATGGCTCTTTACCGTGGCAGGTAACAAGGTGATAGACTGGTACAGGAAGCGCAAGCCGGTATCGCTGGACGATCAGCGTGTGCGGATGCCAGAGGATGAAGAAGGGAACGATCTTTACCTTGGGCTGGAGGATGTACTGCTGAGCAATGATGGCGATAGCAGTGACGAGTTTACACGCAGCATTGTCTGGGACGAACTGGAAATGGCCCTGGCCGATCTGCCAATTGCACAAAGAAATGTATTTGTGTGGCATGAGCTGGAGGATAAAAGTTTTAAAGAGATAGCTGCGTTAACAGGCGACCCTATTAATACACTGATATCCAGGAAGCGGTATGCGGTACTTTTTTTAAGAGAACGCTTAAGAGGCGTTTATGATGAACTTTTAAATAACTAAAAAACAAAAATATGAGACCGGTGAGAATTGTAGGTAAAGTAGTAGGTGTAATGGTAGTGGTGGCCCTGGCCTCCCTGGCATTTGGCTATTTTGTGATGACGCTGTGGAACTGGCTTATACCCGGGATATTTCATGGCATGGGTGTAATAAACTTCTGGCAGGCAGTTGGCTTGCTGATACTGGCAAGAATACTATTTAAAGGTGGCGGAGGCCATTGGGGCCATAACCGTTGGCACAGGGGCTGGGGAGGTCGCGGCAATGATTGCGGACCCGGCGGCAGATGGGGCCATTGGGGTGGTCAATGGAATAATATGAGTGCCGAAGAACGCCAGAAAATGAAGGACGAATGGAAAGGCGGCTGGTATGAGTGGAAAAACAAATGGCACAACATGAGCCCCGAGGATAAAGAGAAAATGAAAGCCCAATGGAAAGACCGTTGCAGAAGTTGGGACAGGAGGCATCCTGCCGATATACTGATGAAGGAAGATGAGGAAAAAACAGGCGGCAATGCTGCTCAGGCATAAGTAATAAAACCTGGAGCGTGAGGAATTAAGTGAGATGGAATGGTGATTCAAAAGCCGGTGCAGAATAGTACCGGCTTTTTGATTAGGAACCAGGGCTAATGAAAAGAAAAACTGGTAATAACAGGGTAATGGTCTGACCCCAGGTTATGTACAACCCTGGTTTGATCCGTATTTATGGATGGATCAGTAAGGATATAATCAATACGCTGTAGCGGAATCATGCCTGCATAAGTGCTACCAAAACCAAAACCGCGTCTTAAAAAAGTATCGTCAAGTTTTTTCGTAAGCTGATGATACAAAAATGATAAAGGTGTATCGTTAAAATCGCCGCAAACAATTACTTTAAAAGGAGATTTATCCGTGAACTGTTTCACTTTCAGCGCCTGGTAGCTCCGTTTCCTGAATGCATCCCTGATTTTGACAAAAAGCATTTTGTAATACCATTTTTGTGGAGCCTCAAAATCATGATAAGAAGATGGTATTTTTACTTCATGTGGTCTTAAGCCTATTGATTGGAAATGAATATTGAACAACCTGAAAGTATCGTTTTTATAAGGAATGTCAACACTAAATGCACCGTTTGAAGTATTTTTAAAAGGAATTGCGGTAAAGTTGTAAAAAGGCAGCTTTGAGAATATGGCCTGCCCGACAGGGTTTTGGGGGTATAAAACCTCTGTAATATATTCATAATAATAATTATACCCTAGGTTTTTCATTTTCAATAGGGTTGAAGAATGTTTTTTCGGGTTAATAAAATATTCCTGGAAACAAATAATATCCGGGTTTTCTTTATGAATGGTATTAAAAATCAAAAGGTTGTCTGATGTATCTGCAAAGTATTCAAAATTGTTGACGTTATAAGTCATAAGTTTTAAGTGGTCCCGCCCTAATTTTTGGGGGCCAAACAGCCAAAAACCCGCCGAATGGATTATGGCAGTAAAGCAAAGCGCTATTATTATTAAAGAAAACCAAACCAGGCGTTTAAGCCGGCCAATCATAAAAATCAAAATAAAGAAAAAATGAGCCGCAAGGAATAATTTAAAAAATAATCCGAACAGGGCAGGAAGCCAGAAGTATTTTGGATTAAACGATGGACTTGACAGAGCGGCCAGTAAAAACAGGGTATTAAAACCAAAACTGATATAAACGAGGAACTTAAATAATCTGGCAAAAAGCATCAGTTGTCTTTACTGGCCTTAAAAAGTATGTCTTTTTCACGCTGGTTCAGGCTATCGTATCCCGATTTAGCAATCTTATCGAGAATGGCATCAATGTCATCTTGTGAAATTTGTGGTTTGGCAGGTTTCACAGGAGCTGGGCCCCGATAGCTGACCCTGATATTGCTTTTGGGCTTAAATAGATTTTGCAACCAGGTAATAAATCGGGTAAGCCAGGCGCCGAGATCATTGCCATTTTGGAGGGATCGGATATATACAAATCCAAAAATGGCACCCCCGAGATGCGCAAAATGACCTCCGCCGTTAGAGCCTGCAAGGTTTAAAATATCCAGTACAAAAAAGAACAACATGATATAGACTAGCTTTACCGGGCCAATCAGGATAAGATAAAGCGTATAATTAGGCACAAGGGTGGCTGCTGCTGCCAACACAGCAATCGCGCTTGCCGAAGCGCCGATAATGTATGGATTAGATGCCATAAATAACGGAAAAATATTCATGGCCAGCATAAAAACAACTGCACCTGCAGCGCCGCCTAATAAATAGACGTTCAACAGTTTTTTATCGCCAAGGAACTCACGTAAAATGCGCCCTGCCACATAAAGCACCATCATGTTATAGAGTAAATGGAAAAACCCTTCATGGGTGAACTGGTAAGTAACTATTGACCATGGTCTGTATAGTAGCTGAGTCGGATTTGAAGGGAAACCAACATATAAACTTTTTATGGTTTCTTCAAGATTAAGATTGGTCACAAACAGATGATCAACCATCCAGATGATACCAAAAACAATAAATACACCAATGTTGAGTGCCAGCAATTTGTTGAGAACATTGCCGCTATTAAGAACATATATCTTAAAATCATCCCAGATGGTGGTACGCATGTTTTACAATTCCTTGATTTTTATTAAATTTTGGAAAATGACATCTTAAGATCCACTTTACTAAATCAACCTCAAATCTAAGAAAAAAACATTAGGGCAACTGAAGATTAATTGAATATACAGAATAGAATTATGCCGGGCGCTGCTCATCCGCACTTGGGCCATACATTCCGGGTACAGGTACATCCAGCAATCTCAGGTAAACGCTCAATTGCCCACGGTGATGAACCAGGTGGTTCATTGACATGCTTCTTATTAGCGCAGCTTTTGGCAAATTAAAAATAATATGATCTCCCCGTCGCATCGTAAAAGTTTTCATCAGGTCTTCATTGGTTGCAGACTCAAGGGCAGCTTTGGCCTTGTTAATATTCTGATCAAAAAAATCAGCAAGTTCAGCACCTGAATTTATTTCAGGATAAGGCGGAAACGGGCTTTGAATCAAATTAACCTCCTCATTATTTATAATTAATGGAATCCATTCGGGTATTCTGGCAACATGCTTGGCCAGCGTTGCTACGGTATGTGATTTGGTATGGGGTTTCCAGTCCGTATTGTCAAAAGGAACACGTTCAAGCATTTTTCTGGTATTAGCGGCTTCAAATTGAAGCTCTGAAATAAAAGCGGTATTCAGTTGCATTGTTTTTATTTAAATATTATTTGAGAAAATAATTATTGCTTGCAAAAGTAAAGTGATTATTGGAATATTTTTTAAATGAATGAAAAGTTAAATGAGAATTCATTTTTGGTTGATGCTTTTAAATTTCCAACGTGCGGGGTAAAAAAGCGACCTTAGCCCTGATTTCTCAAGACGAATGACTCACGACGCCCGACTTTTTTTCCTATTTTTGCGGCATTATGATGACAACAGAACAATTTCGCGAACTCTGGTCCCGTTCCGGGGCTTTAAAAGAATATCTTTGACGTCACTGGCAAACTGGAGAAAATAAAAGAACTGGAGGCAAAGAGCCTGGAATCCGGATTTTGGGATGAGCCCAAAGAGGCCGAAAAAATTCTGAAGCAAGCCAAAAACCTGAAAATATGGCCGATAGCCTACGCTGAATTGGAACGTGCCGTAGAGGATCTTGGTGTACTATATGATTTTTATAAAGATGGTGATGCAACTGAATCTGAAGTAGACCATCAATATGAAAAATCTTTTAAACTGCTTGAAGAACTGGAGTTTAAAAATATGCTTAGCGGTGAGGAAGACCAGATGAGTGCTGTCCTGACCGTAAACTCAGGTGCAGGTGGTACGGAAAGCCAGGACTGGGCACAGATGCTGATGCGGATGTATGTAATGTGGGGAGAAAAGCACAACTACAGTATAAGGGAAATAGACCTGCAAGAGGGAGATGGCGCCGGAATAAAATCAGCTACGCTTGAATTTGACGGTGAGTTCGCTTATGGCTACCTGAAAGCTGAAATAGGAGTTCATCGGCTGGTGCGTATATCTCCTTTTGATTCAAATGCCAGGAGGCATACATCTTTTGCTTCGGTATTTGTTTATCCCCTTATTGATGACACCATAGATATTGAAATAAATATGGCAGATGTAACCTGGGATACATTCAGAAGTGGTGGGGCCGGAGGCCAGAATGTGAATAAAGTAGAAACAGCAGTACGCCTGAAACATGCACCAACCGGGATCATTATCGAATGCCAGCAGGAGCGCTCACAGCTGCAAAATAAGGAAACTGCTCTCAGGCTTCTAAAATCAAGGCTTTATGATCTTGAAATGCAGAAAAAGAACGATGCGAGGGATGTAACTGAAAAAACAAAGAAAAAGATAGAGTGGGGTTCTCAGATCCGCAATTATGTGCTGCATCCATACAAGCTTGTCAAAGACCTTAGGACCGGTGTTGAAACTTCTGATGTGCAAAGCGTACTTGATGGTGATTTAGATGAATTTATGAAAGCCTTTTTGATGGAAAGTGCAAGGAATTAATCTTGAGTCAGGGATCACTGCCTGCGTTAAAACTTCGGCGGGCAAAGCAGGTGTAAGGCGCAGTGCCAACCGGAAGAATAAAACGGAATCAACTTAAATTAGAACGGTGCATAAATAGTTTTTTTAAGTAATGAGGCAATATTTTGTTGAAAATCGCATTATGAAAGAAAACAAGAGCTTATTTTATTAATCTTTTACTAAAAAAAGACCAAATATCAAATTTTTGCATATTTTTGTCGAATTGTAATATTATCAACATACATGAAAAGAACAGTACAACAAAAGTTTGGGAAGAAGTTATTTCTTTCAATAGTTGCCATAGCAGGGTTGGCTTCATTTAGCGCAAAGGCACAAAGTCCTACCATTTATTTAGGTGTGACAGCAGGCCCCCAATACACAACCATTATGAGTAACGATGAAAATTTTTCCGGTGGGGTGGGGTATAACGGTGCTATTACCGTTGAAGGTAGGTTCAGCCAAAAGTTTGGTATTGAACTTCAGGGCGGTTTATCAGCGCTGAATGCCACTACAAAATACAAGGATTCTATTATCTATTATGATTATGTGCAAAGGTTTAACAATAATTACACCTTTAATACTACCTGGCTACAAGGACGTGCCCTTTTTAAATATTATATCCGTCTTGGGGGAGATCCTATAACCCCTTATGACAGACCTGAGGGCAGTGGAAATTATCTTTTCTTTGAAGCCGGCCCTTATTTTGGGACTATTCTTTCTGGTTCAAGTCTTACTAAGATTGGTAGAACTGGATCACAAACAACCCAAAAGCATATTAATTTTACTCCAGATACAGCGGGAACAAAAACTTCTACCACCTATACTGATGCCGATGTGCAGGAGGCCAATGACAAAAAAATAATTACAAATGTAGATTATGGTTTTGTTTTGGGTGCTGGAATTTCATTGAAACTAAGCCAAAGTGCAAGCCTTGATTTTGTTCTAAACTATACCGGTGGGCTTACTTCAATTGATAATCCAATTATGAATGCAAGTGACCAATCTGCCAATGGATTTTTCCTTGGGCATAATACCATTACCTTTTCATCAACCGGAAAAACTGCTGGTATAAGCTACACGCCTGCTAATGCTACCAATGCATTTATTGCATTTAATATTGGCTTGAAATTTAAATTATATGGCGATTCTTACTAATAGGGAGAATCATTAAAATTAAAAGAAGGTGGGTTTTAATCGAATCCGCCTTTTTTTGTGCTCCATTTTATCCTATGGTATATGGAATGAACTAAATTTGTACTTTATTAAATTATCCATGAAAAAATTAACCAAAACTCCATACTTTTTCCTTGTTTTTGTATTTTTATTCTCATGCCTCTCCCAATCAGGTGATGAGTATAAAAAAATTAAAGAAATGGAATCAAAATTGAAAGAAAACAGGCAAGATGCAAAGCTTGCCGTTCAACTTGATTATTCTTATCGGAATTATATCAGGAAATATCCTGAGGACACTATTGTTCCGCATTTTCTTTTTGAAGATGCGCAGGTAAATATTTATCCGCTGAATAAGACAGATGCAGCCCTGAATCAATTGAACATCATTTATACCAAATATCCGAATTATGCACATGCATCAGATGCCATGTTTAAATCTGCTTATTTAAATGAAAAATTAGGCAGGTTTGATAAAGCGAAATCATTATATTTATTATTTGCAAATACATATCCTGGTAATGAACTTGCGAGCCAGGCAAGAACTCTTGCCGGTATGACCGGATTATCAGAAGAAGAGCAGCTGAAACAGGTAATTGCAAAACGGAACCTGGTACAGGATAGTATCAAAAATCAGAAGAAGGTCCAGAAATAACAAAGGGATTAGAGATTTTTTCTTCTTCGCATTTTGTTTAGGTTAACATGCGAACAATTTATCGTTAAGAGTTATTTTTCTTAATTAAATAAATTTTAAAGCAGTGCAATGCATTTAGGAAAAACCCTATATTGCATACGGTTTAAGACCAAAAAGGAGTTCTAAAATAGCCTATGGCGAAAAAACAAAAAGAACAGAAAGAACGAAAAATATTCGTACTCGACACATCGGTAATATTATATGATCATAACGCAGTCAACCAGTTCCAGGAACATGATGTTGCCATACCGATCACGGTTTTAGAAGAGCTGGATAACTTTAAAAAAGGTAACGAATCCATCAATTTTGCTGCTCGTGAATTTATCAGGATGATTGACAAGCTTTCTGAGAATTTTCCGCTTACTGATTGGATACCTCTTAATGGACCTACAAAAGGCAAATTTAAAGTTATCATGAATACGCACAGCATGGTAGATGCGGAAAAGGTATTTGGCGAGGTTAAAAACGATCACAAGATACTCAACTGTGCTTTGAGTATGAAGGAAGAAGCGAAAGACAGAAAGGTGATTCTGGTAACCAAGGATGTTAATCTCAGGTTAAAAGCCAAATCACTCGACCTGATTTCTGAAGACTATGAAACAGGCAAGATTAAAAACCTGGATATGCTTTACACGGGTCGCACCCTTGTAGAGGATATCACCACTGAAGTAGTAAATGAAGTATATAAAGATAATTTTATTTCAAGGGATAAAGTATTTAAGGATAAACCGTTAGCCAATCATTATTACATCCTTAAAAACCACAAGAATTCGGTTCTCACTTATTATAATCCCAATGACGATAAACTCGAAAAGGTTGATAAAATCGGGGCTTATGGTATAAAACCGCGCAATGCAGAGCAGACCTTTGCCATGCATGCCTTGCTTAATCCTGAAATAAGATTGGTTACCATCCAGGGTGTTGCAGGTACGGGGAAAACACTACTTGCCCTGGCAGCTGCCGTGGAGCAAAAGAGAAACTACTTGCAGATATATCTCGCACGTCCTATAGTGCCGCTCAGCAATAAAGACATCGGCTATTTGCCGGGAGATATTAAGTCTAAGATCAATCCGTTTATGGAACCTTTGTATGATAACCTTAAATTTATACAAAGCCAGTATGGTGAGCGTGACAAGGAATTTCAAAAAATTAATGATCTGCTTGAAAATGAGAAATTGGTAATCACACCTTTAGCTTATATCCGGGGCAGGAGTTTATCAAACATATTTTTTATTGTGGATGAAGCCCAAAATCTTACCCCACATGAAGTAAAGACAATAATTACGAGAGCCGGAGAAGGTACTAAAATTGTTTTTACAGGAGATATTTTCCAGATTGATACACCTTATTTAGATTCTCAAAGTAATGGATTATCCTACTTAATTGATAAGGTAAAAGATCAGAAATTATATGCACATATCACCCTTGAAAAAGGTGAAAGATCTGAATTGGCTAACCTGGCTAATTTATTGCTGTAAATATGCCTTTATGAATTAATTATTATATCAATTTATAAATAGTATTGATACAATAAATTAATTATTTTGAAGCTTTAAATGTTAAGCCATTCAATAATGATTACTTATAGAAATTCTTTTTATAAGCATTAAATTCAGGCTGTCCGAGTATAATTCTTTTCCAGAAAGATTTTATAAATCCCGTACCATAAGCCAGGTGTTGTACAAACGTAGAAACAACTGATAAGACGGCTACCTGCAGGCTTTTATATTGTTTCAATGCATCAATAAAAATAGCAGCCAGATATATTCCTAAAACCGCCAATAGTTGCCATTCTCCAAACAATAATGCCACAATTGATAACGCAAAGAAAACAACAAATATGGAAGGTGCAAAATGTACAGCTTTTAAAGTATGCGGATGTCTTTTGTAAAGGTTAATTCTTGCAATACCTGAATTGTGAACCTGTTTAAAAAATTTCAGGAAATCGGTACGTCGTTTATGATAGACAAATGCGTTTTTGATCAGACCTGCTTTGAATCCGGTATTTTTGATGCGCATACTCATATCAAGGTCTTCTCCAAATCGCATATTTGCAAATCCGCCCGTTTTATCAAAAACCTCTTTTGAAAAACCCATATTAAAAGAGCGGGGATGAAATTTATCCGGATCTATGTTGCCACCTCTAATGCCACCCGTGGTAAGGAAAGAAGTCATTGAGTAAGATATGGCTTTTTGAATGGGAGTGAAGGAGATATGTGCCGCATCCGGCCCACCGAAGGCGTCAAGCCATTTATTACAGAGATATTGGTTAACAATCTCCATATAGTTGTGAGGGATAAGGCAATCGGAATCAAAAAATATAAAATAATTGCCAGATGCTCGCTCAGCCCCAAAATTCCGGGTGAGCCCGGGCCCTTCATTTTGTTTTGAAAAGTATTTAACAATAAGGCGGGTATCGTATTCTTTCACAACGCTTTCGCTGGTAACTTGCGATCCGTCTTCTACAATAATTATTTCAAAGGTGATATAGGTTTGCTTTGTAAGGGTTTCAAGCAACTCTCCCAACTCATCCGGGCGGTTAAAAACAGGTATTATTATCGAAAATTGAATGGTTGACATCGAACAAAGTTAACTATTGCCTGTAAGAAACAATAAAATCCCTGATGAGCCTGAATGCACCGTCGTAACCGGCCATAGTGGGCTTATCTGCAGTATCATATATATCATGATAGTATGGATATTTGCCAAGAAGATAAAAGAAAAAAGCCTTAACCCCCTTTTCTGAAAACCAGTAATGATCGCTGTTTGATGCTTTACCCCTTTTATCAAGGGCATAAAGATATTGCGCTGAATCGTTTATATGGACAAGCTTTTCATATTCTTTTGGGAAAACACTTCCATTTACAACCATCATGCCCGTCTGGCCATTAGCCATTAAATCCATGTTAATAAGGAAGGCAATATTTTTTAAAGGTTCTACGGGATAATCTGTGTAATATTTCGAGCCAATTAATCCTGCTTCTTCTCCGGCAAAAGAAATAAATCCTATAGAGTATTTTGGTTTTATTTTTCTTTCACTGAAATAATGTGCAAGATCAAGCATCATTGCAACCCCTGAAGCGTTGTCGTTGGCTCCCGGGAAATAAGTGTCTTTTCCCATTTTACCAAGGTGGTCATAATGGGCTGTTATAAAAATGAATGAATCAGGATATTCCGAGCCTTTAATATACCCGGTTACATTCTGGGTGCTGTGGTCCTGTTTTAAGGCATCAATTTGGATTGTTATTTTTTGAGCCTCATTTTTGATTGCGTTTCTTTTTATTTCAATAAAGGGAATATCTATATTTACCGAAGAAACACTCCAGATCAGGCTCCCTTCATTAATACTTACAATCGCAGCAAGACCAGTTGAAATTATTTTTTCAAACCCTTTGTCATTTATCGCCTTTTCCAATTGTTTCTTATCAAATACCAGTGCGAACTTTCCATGGGGTAGTTTTCCGGGGTTGCCATTTTCCATTTGCAAAAGCCTGACAGAGTCTACAAAAACCAGTTTCAGGCTTTGATTTTTGCAACCGCCTGAAACCGGATCTACAATATAGTCTTTACCCGGTATCAGAAGTTCACCATCAATGCTGACCGACATTTTACCAGGGAATGTATTTACCGGCATTTGGAAAGGCTGTACATAGCCCTTTGCACCTTCAAATTCATTCAACTTAAATTCCCGAAATTTAGAACTGATAAACCTTGCGGCTTTTAAATCTCCATTATCAATATATCCTCTGCCGGCAAAATAGGGCGAAGACAAGGTGTCAATAATTTTTTTTGCAAAAGATTTGTCCTGGGCTGACACCCCAATATTCATTAAACCAAGCGAAAAGGTGATAAGCAATAAAATTCTAAGAGGCATGTCTTATGACGGGTTTAATATCAATTAAGTTACAGCAAAAAGTTGAAAGTACCAAAGAACAGGTACCCGCTACTTACTACTCATTACTCATTACTTTGTACTCATACCGCTCCATGATCAAATTTGCAAGTAACTTTTTACAGGCGGCATCTACCATTTGTTCAGCATCTTCACGGTTTGACGCATCTACAAATAAGTTTATATGTTTACCAATCCTCACATTATCAATATTGGATAGCCCAAGGTTGTGCAGGCTTTGGGTCACTACCTTGCCTTGCGGATCAAGGATTTCTTCCATGGGCATTATATCAATCTGCGCTTTGAATTTCATTGAATGATTTTTTAGTAAAGTATGAAAAAACTATATATAAAATTAGAATGATAGGGATGGCGGCCCAAAGCAGGAAAGCGAACAGCAATAGGGATAATACTAAAAACAGGATTATAAGGTTGCGATTGGGCCCCTTAAAACTCGAAACTTTTAAAGAAAAAAGCGGCAGGTGCGATACCATCAGCCATGAGAACATTAAAATACAACCCGATAAAAAATAAGGGTTAAGAACTAATTGCGAAACGTAAAAAATATCGAACCGCACAACGAATACATCGTATTGCAGCATTAAAGGCAGTGATGCAAAAAACATGGCAGATGCAGGGATAGGTAATCCCTGGAAATTGTCTCCTACTGACTCCTGATCCCTGATCCCTTGATTCGTATTATACCTGGCCAGTCGATAGGCCCCTGCAGCAGTCAATAAAAAAGGAAGAAGTGCAAATACCTGTATATCGCTAATATAAGCAATGTCCAGCCAGGTGGCATGTGATTTTATAAGAAGCATGTAGGCTATGAGAGAAGGGACAACCCCAAAACTCACCAGGTCCGCCAATGAGTCGAGCTCGGCGCCAATAGCAGAAGTTGCCTTTAGCAATTTTGCCGCTAAACCATCCAGGACATCAAAAAGGGCGGCCAGAAAAACAAGCCAACCTGCCATCACCAGGTCACCCCCCAAACAGGCAAGAACAGCTACAAACCCGCAAAACAAATTGCCCAGCGTAAGCAGGTTTGGTATTTTTTTTTCAATTGGCTGCATAAGTAGCTTGCTAATTTTGCATCAAAACTACGGAAAATTGTCTGCATTGGGCTGCTAAAGCCTTGCCAGTGTTAATTTGTTTAATAAGTGAATTAACTGAACCATATAGTATAATTAATTGAAAAACAAAATATTATAAATTTTAAACGGTGTGATTAAAAATATTTTTAATTTTTTTTGCGAGGAATTCACACTTTTATAAAAATTAATCCCTACCTTGGCTGATATTTTTATTGCTATGCAAGTTATTATATCCATATTATTATATCTAAATATTATCAATAGCCCTGGCACGTATCGTTTGTCTGAAATCCGGGAAGATGTTAACCAGAACAGGATTCAGATTGATATGGTTAAGTCAGACCCAAACCTGCTTAATAATGTTATCATAAGCTTTCAGAATATCGCTCCTGGCATAACTATTCTTGATGATGGTCAGTTGAAAGTGGAAGATTCGGAATAGCTTTTTTTGGTTTTCTAAATGGGTTAGTTCAATTCGGATATTTTCCGTTTATAAAATTCTTTTTTTTCAGTTTTATTAATATTGATTTATCCATCCGGGGTAATATTTGCAATGTAAATTAGATTTTTGCAAAATTATATTCTTAATTATTTTTTCATTTTTTTGTTTTTTCCTGTATATTCGCTGATTATACTTAGGCATTGTCAGGTAATGTTGGATTTGAACGCGTAAGATTTTGCATTTTTATTGCATTTTTCTTAGGCAATTAATCTTAATATTGCAGATTAATGTTTCTTTTAACATAAATAACTATATTATGAAGGGGTTTTACAAACTTTTAAAAGGTAAGGGGGACGCGCCAGGCGCTTCGGACTTTACAAAAAAACGAAACTCAGCTCTCGGCTGGGGCTGCAAGCTATCCATGTTTGCGGCGTTATTCCTGCTTCTGTCTACGACAGGAGTAAAAGCGGCGGCAATGTCCGGCCCTTATACCATTAATGCGACGGGTAGTGGTACAACAAACTATACCACGTTTGCACTTGCTATTAAGGATTTGACCACCAATGGCGTTAGTGGCCCTTGCGTATTTACGGTTTCGGCCGGCACGTATGCTACCACTATTACTATCGGTGCTATTACCGGTGCAAGCGCTGCCAACACCATCACATTTACTTGTGCTTCAGGTGCGGGCCGTTATTCATCTACTCCCGTTAATGTTAATACCGGCGCTACCGCTTGTGTTAATATGACCGGGGCTAATTATGTGACGTTTAGCCAAATGGTATTCACGTCATCAATTAGTGGTAACTTAGTAACGGTAACCAACAGTTCTTATTGCAGCGTTATTGCTTGTAATATTATTGCAAGTTCCACAGGGTCACCTACCGCATGTATATACTCAAGCCCTTCAAAGTATTTTACTTTGAGCAATAGCTACCTGTATGGTGGATATTATGGCGTATATGAATATGGTACCCAAGCCAGCGGTGTATATGGTTATATGCAGGTTAATCATTGTCGTTTTATACACAATGGTGAATATAATATATATCAGTATTATGCTTATGCTGATAATTTCTCTTTTAATACCATGGATTCAGCAGCTGTAACAGGTTATGGTGTATACAGCTATTATGCAAATGGCGCAATTATTAATGGTAACAAATTTTTATCATCAGTAAACTATTGCGTATATGATGTTTTATGTAATTATACCCCTGCATCAGGGTATCCGGGTTTGACAAATGTTGTTACCAACAACTGGATGGCAAATTTTTCAAGTTATGGTGCATTAACTGAGCCTGAAACTATTACTGCAACTTCTGGAGGATTTAATTTCTCACACAACACAGTGTATATGACTGCGGGTAGTTATGGATATATTAACGAGTATATAAGTTGTGGAACACCCGGTACATTGACCGAGTGTAGCAATATTGTTTACC
>Ga0206925_1140_pt1 | contig 14059 bp, 10 predicted proteins | sample Alteio_BWOrgHeat_62_FD_152944 | JGI IMG/M metagenome (GOLD analysis project Ga0206925, IMG submission 152944) | Enriched cells from forest soil in Barre Woods Harvard Forest LTER site, Petersham, Massachusetts, United States -... | ecosystem: Environmental > Terrestrial > Soil > Temperate forest >...
ACTAACTCTGCGGTGGGCTTCTGGCCTTCCCCTTCGATGTCCATCACCTGTCCGCCGATCATGCCGGGGCGGTCGCTGCTCACGCCGGTGTTGACGGCGATGGCAATTTCTTTCACGATGGCGATGGCCTGCGCGGCGGGGCACTTGAGGTTCGAGAGGGTTTCGAAGGCGAGGGTCTGGAGCGCGTCGCCCGCGAGGATGGCGATGGCTTCGCCGTAGACGACGTGACAGGTGGGTTTGCCGCGGCGGAGGTCGTCATTGTCGAGCGCGGGCAGGTCGTCGTGAATGAGTGAGTAGGTGTGCAGCATCTCGATGGCTGCGCCGAGGTCTTCGACGCCTGCAGCATCAGAGCCGGCAATCATGCGAGCAGCTTCCATGCAGAGCAGCGGGCGCAGGCGCTTGCCGCCAGCGAAGGTGCTGTGGCGCATAGCGCGGTGGATGGAGTGCGGCTGGGTGTCGCCGGAGGGAAGGAGACGCTCGAGCGCGGCGTCGGTGCGTTCCACGCCTGCCTTCAGGAGGTCTTTCACGTTAGTTTGCGTGGTGCTGGCCATCCTTTTCATTCTAAATGAGAGCCAGCAACGAAGCTAAGTGGGCAGAGCGGCGGGGACGAAGGGTGAGGGTGGCTCGATTGGCATATAGAGCGCATTCATGCCGCGATGGAGAGTGCCGCGGCGGAGGAGGATCAGGATGACGAGAGAGATGAGCGTGAGCAGGAGGCCGATAAGTTCGTCGGGCAAGACGCGGTAGTGCACGGTGATATCGGATTCACCCGACGGCAGAGCGACGGCGAGAAAGCCGTCCTGGCGCGGGATGATCCGGGCTGGTGCGCCGTTGATGCGGAGCCGCCAGGCGGGATAGTTGCGCAGGTGAAGGACGAAAAAGGCTGCATGTACTGCGGGGATATGGAGTGTCTGCGTGGTGCTGAAGTCGATACTGCCGTTCTGCGTGGCGGGGTGGAGGCTGAGGCTTTGCGGGTCGCTGGTGAGCCACCAGGAGTTGGCGTCGACGATGGGTGCGCCACTGGCGGTGCGGGGAGTGTACTCGTCGGTGTCGACGATGCCGTTGCCGGAGTGAAAGGCGGTGATCTGGGTGGTGGGGACGTCGGCGTCGAAGCAGAGGATATGGAACTGGCGGTAAGCCGGCGGAACGAGGGCCATCGGAAGAAGGATGGCACCGGCGAGCAGAGAGCGTCTGCGGGTGCGGGTGGCGAGCGCGAGCAGAAGGCTGCAGAGAACGCCGAGGAGGGAGAGAAGTCTCCAGGGAAACTGGACGAAGCGGAGCTGCGGCAGGTGCTGCCATGCGAAGAGCGTGAGTGGCGTGAGTGCGAGCACAATGCTGAGCACTGCGGTGGTGAGCAGGCCCACCAGCGAGCGATGCGAGCGGCCGTGCTGCTTCCAGGCGATGAGCAGGAAGACAGTGGTGATCGCGATCATGAGCAGAGCGAGGCAGGATGCGGTACTGAGGACGGCATCGTGGCTGAGATCGGTGGTGTGGTGGAAGAGGGTGTTGTTGGCAACGTCCATCGGCGGGCGGATGGCGAGCTCGATACGGACCCAGCGGCGCTCCCATGCGGCGGGGACGATATAGAAGGCGGCGAGACCGATGCCGAGGGTGACACCACCGATGGCGCGGGCGGCGAAGGGGAGCATTGTCTGCAGGCGGCGCCTGTCGAAGGAGTGGCGGCAGACTAAAGCGAGACGAAGCAGCGCGATGAGCGCGAAGAGATAACAGCTCATCACGGCGGAGGGCGCGTTGGTCAGCCAGAGCAGGGCTATAGGAATGGCGATGCGGCGCAGGGAGATCTGTTTGCGGAGGATGCTGAGGAGAAGCAGGGGCATCCATGCGGCGGCGAGAAGTTCGCCGTAGGCACAGCGCTCGTAAGCGCAGAAGAGCATGTAGGGGTTCGCCATGAAGAAGACGGCGGCGAGCAGAGCGCAGCCGGGCACGGTCCAGTCGGCGGCGAGGCGGCGCATGGTGAAGCCGCAGGCGACGAGTGCGAGGAAGGTGAAGGCTGCAGGGACAAAGTAAACGGGCATCAGCAGCGAGAGCAGCGCGCCGAGGAGCCAGGAGAGTGGCGGGTAGAAGATGAAGCGGGGTTCGCCTGCTCCCCAGGCGGGGGTGAAGGCCCAGTGCGGCCAGGGGATGCCGTGCCGCCACTGCTCGGCGACCTCCATCCAGTTGTTCATGTGGAAGCTGAGATCGTGGCCGCAGGATGCTCCGCGAAGGAGCAGGGGCAGGATGGCGATAAAACCGGCGAGCAGAATGATGACGCGATCGCGCGTGGTGGAGTCGCCGGATTGGATCGGAGTGGGCGGCATGCGTTATTGCGGCAACAAGGTCAGTGTATGTGTCGTGGCTTTGGAGACGGCGTCCGTAGTGAACGGAAGCGGGAAGGTTGTGCCGTGATACCAGGCTTCGAACTGATCGTGGAACCAGGGGCTGAGCACGTTGCCGGACTGGCCGTTGACGATGTTCAGCGTGGAGTTGTCGAGGTCGGCCATGTTGGCGGTGAAGCGCTCCGAGGGGCCGACGGTGCTAAAGGATTGCTTCACGGTGGTTCCGTCGCCGGAGAGCGGCAGGGGGCCGGTACCGACGGGGAGGTGGATGACCGAGCGCAGGACGGGGGAGGTGCCGAAGAGCGGATGCTCGATGTCGATGCGATGCGTAAGGCCGTAGGGCCAGTGCGTGAGGTCGGTACGTGCGTGTGCGTTGCGTAGACCATCGGCGACGGCGGCGGTGAGCAGGTCGCTCCAGGAGGCGTAGGTCGATGGCAGCCAGCGCGACGGCTGGTGCATGACGAGCTCCTCTTCGGCAAAGGTCATACCGCCCCACTTGTAGAGTCTCCACTCTTCGCCGTGAGGTTTGCCGAGATGCGGCTGCAAGAGCAGGGGCCACAGAGCCGACTTGGCGGCGTTGACGATGTTGGCGGCGGAAGAGTCGACGTCGACGTTGCCGTTCCACGAACGCAGCAGGTCAGCGGCCTGACGCAGCTGCGCGCTGGCGGAGGGAGTGTGGTCGATGGCGTAGGCGAAGCGCTGCGCGAGCTCCTGGTCTACGTCGGAGTGGATATCGATCTCGAGCGCGAGCATGTCTGCGGGTTTTAAATTGTGCGTATCTTCGAGCTGCTTCCAGATGCGCTCGTTGCGATAGGGAGCTTCCCAGTTGAGGGTGATGCTGAAGGGATAGCCGTCGGGCGTGACGCGGGAGTTGGCGGTGGCGAGCACGCCACTGGGTGGATCGAAGACCTGCGGCATCTGCTCGAAGGGAATGTAGCCGGCCCACTCGAAGCTGGAGGCTTCCTTTGTGTCATCGATGGGCGTGGCGCTGAGGCCGCTGGGGTGCTCCATGCTGCCGCGCACGGGAATCCTGCCGACGGCGTGATAGCCGATGTGGCCGGCGGTGTCAGCATAGACGGCGTTCTGCGCGGGCGCGCCGAGATGCGACATCGCGTCGCAGAAGCTGGTCCAGTCGTTGGCGAGATTGACGGCGAGGAAGGGGAGGTCGACGGTGCCGGGATCGTAGATGGACCAGCGGAGACTGAGGTCACGCGTTTCATGAGGAAGCATGGGCGTGATGATGGGGCCGTGGTTGGTGGAGAGGACGTCGAGCGCAACATCTTTGCCGCCGCGAACGCGGATGAGTTCACTGTGATGCGCGAGCTGATGCCAGGCGCCGTCGGCGGTCTGGTACTCCTGTTGGTTGCGCGTGTGCTCGATGTAGATGTCCTGGACATCACCGCCGAGGTTCGTGAATCCCCAGGCAATCTGTTCGTTGTGGCCGACGACGACGAAGGGCATGCCGGGGAGGGTGACGCCGGTGACGTGCAGTGGGCCGGTGGGCGTGGGCGCTTCGAGCTCGGCCATATACCAGATGCCAGGCAGGGTGTGCGCGAGGTGCATGTCGTTTGCCAGGAGAGGCTTGCCGGTAGCGGTGTGCGCGCCGGTGACGACCCATTCATTGGAGCCGGCCTTGCACCCGTCGCAGAGATAGTCGGATGTGCCGAGGCTGAGAGTCTTTTCGAGGGCAAGGATATCGCGGGTGGTGTCGGGCTTTTTGAGTTTTGTTTGCGTCTCGTCGAGTGGCACGTCGGGGATGTCGAGCTGGGGCGCGGTGAGATCCATCACAGGACGGGCGGGCGGATGATCGCGCCAGGAGCCGACGGGATAGAGGTCGCCGAGGAGCTCGGGCGGTAGTTTTTGTGCGAGCTGTTCACGAGCGAGCTTGATGGGGAAGCCGGTGGTGAGGTCCTGCACCATCATGAGGCCGACGAGGACGCAGTCGCGCGCCAGCCAGGGGCGCGGCGTGTAGTGGAGCATGCGGAACTCGGCGGGGAGATGGTCGGCGCTATCGGCGATGAGCGCGTTGACGCCGCGGGCGTAGGCGTTGAGATAGCGGAGCTCGTCGGGCGGCATCTGCGCGACGATGTTGTCGGCGGTATTGCGGATCTGCTGCAGACGCTGGCCCTGATCGTGCTCGATCATGCCGGGGCCGAGGATCTCGGCGAACTCGCCCGCGGCGTGGCGGCGGAGCATGTCCATCTGCCAGAGGCGATCCTGCGCGGTGACGTAGCCCTGCGCGAAGACGAGATCGTCGAGCGTGAGGGCGCGGATGTGGGGCATGCCATGGTCGTCCCGCAGGACGGTGACTGCAGCGGAGAGGCCACTGACGTGAATGGCGCCGTCGATCTGCGGCAGGGAGGCGCGCATGGCGTGACGCATGTAGAAGCGGGCGCTGTAGAAGCAGGCGAGCACGAGGACAAAAAGTACGAGCGTGGTCCGGAGAAGGATTTTGATAGAGCGGGGGAGCGGTTTGCCGGGGCGAGTGACCTGAGACGGAGTGTCCATGCTTAGGAAAAGTCTAGCGTATGAAGCATGCTGCACGATGAAGGGTTGCCGCGGGAGCGGTGCAGAGTGCATGGTAGGAGGAGCGAGGTGCAATGCCAACCGGTCTCCACATCCATGGGATACAGACGATCCTGCTGATTCTGCTGGTCTTTATCGCGATATTTGCCGGACTGGCGAAGCGGCTGCGGATCTCGTACACCATCGTGCTGCTGGTGGCGGGGTTGCTGCTGACGTTCGTCCCGGGCATACCGCGGCTGCCGCTGAATCCGGATCTGATCTTTGTGGTCTTCCTGCCACCACTGCTGTATTCGGCGGCGTGGCAGACCTCATGGCGAGACTTCCGCGCGAACCTTGGCAATATCGGCATGCTGGCGCTGGGGCTTGTTGGCTTTACCGTGGCGGGAGTTACGCTGCTGGCGCATCACTTTATTGGCATGATGGACTGGCGGTCAGGATTTCTGCTGGGCGCGGTGGTGTCTCCGACGGATGCGATTGCCGCGACCTCGATCGCACGGCGGATCGGCCTGCCGCGCGGTGTAGTGGATGTGCTGGAGGGCGAGAGTCTGCTGAACGACGCCACTGGTCTGCTGGCGCTGGAGTTCGGCCTGATGCTAGTGGTGCGGGGGCAGATACCGCATGCGGGCGAAGGTTTGCTGCGGCTGTTGTGGCTCTGCGTGGGCGGCATTGGCGTGGGGCTGCTGGTGGGCGTGGTGGTGGCCTGGTTCGAGCGCTTCGTGGACGATGGTCCTATTGAGATCGTCATCAGCCTGATCGTTCCGTATGCCGCGTATCTGGCCGGAGAAGAGGTGCGTGCTTCGGGCGTGCTGGCTGTTGTAGCGTGCGGACTGTATGTGAGCCGAAAGAGCGCGACGTTCTTCTCGCCGGATTCCCGGCTGCAGGCGCTGGCGGTGTGGGAGGCGCTGACGTTTGTGCTGAACGGGCTCGTCTTTATTTTGATCGGGCTGCAGCTGCCCTATGTAATGGCGGGGATCCGCGGATACAGCACATGGGTGTTGATCGAGTATGGTGCGATCTTCAGCATCGTGTTGATTGCGCTGCGGCTGGTGTGGATGTTTCCGGGAGGCATGCTGGTCCACTTCGTGCGCACAAAGATACTGCGGCAGACGGTGGAGGAGCCGGGGAAGCGGGAGCTTTTTGTGGTGGGCTGGACGGGAATGCGCGGAGTCGTCGCGCTGGCGGCGGCGATCTCGCTGCCGGAGACGCTGGCCGATGGGCAGCCTTTTGTGCAGAGAAACCTGATCATATTTCTGACCTTCTGCGTGATCCTGGTCACGCTGGTGGGGCAGGGGCTGACGCTGCCGATGGTGATCCGGCGGCTGGGCTTCGAACCCAGTCACGGGCATGCGTGCGAAGAGAACGAGGCACGGCAGATCATGCTGCAGGCGGCGCTGGAGTATCTGCATGGCGAGCGGAAGATCGTGCAGGAGCATGCGCGCCATGCCTATGACGATCTGATTCATCAGTATGAGCACAGGCTAGAGGCGTTGACGGACTGCGAGCGTCCGGAGGAGAGTGATGCGCTGCGTCATGCAGGCGATGCGGCGCGCGGCGCTCTGCAGGTGGAACGCAGACAGCTGATCGGACTGCGGGACGATGACCGCATCAGCGACGAGGTACTGCGCGGCCTGGAGCGCGAACTGGACCTGGCAGAGAGCCGGCTGCAGACGGTGATTCCGGCGAGCACGAAGAGCATGGCTTGACATGCGCTGTGCGCACGTCAATGCTTGAGATTCAATAGCTGTACGGAGGATTACTTGAACGTTCGCGTTTTTTATCATGACCGATGCTTTGATGGAGCTTGTTCCGCTTCGATCTTCACGCGCTTTCATCGTGAGCGGATTGGGACGGCGAAGACTTTCGACTATGTCGGTCTCGCACATCAAGCCGGGGGGGTCTTCAATAATGTGGAGTATTCGGAGGGCGAGAACGCTATCGTCGACTTCAAGTATTCGAATGCGCCGGAGGTGACGTGGTGGTTCGATCATCACCAGAGCGCGTTTCTGAGTGATGCCGATCGTGCACAGTATGAGGCAGGGCAAAAAGACGGCACGGAGACGATGCGAAAGTATTTCGATCCGAACTACACGTCATGCACCGGGTTGATTGCACACGTGGCGCACCGGGATTTCGGCTTCGATACGGCTCCGCTGCTGGAGCTGCTGCACTGGGCGGATATTGTGGACGGCGCGAAGTATGAGAGTGCGCAGGCTGCGGTCGAGATGAAGGAGCCGGCAATGAAGCTGACGCTGGTGATCGAGTCGGCACCGGATTCGCTGTTTGGACAGAAGCTGATCCCGCTGCTGACGGAGATGCCTCTGCAAAAGGTATTGGATCAGGATTTTGTGCAAGAAGCGCTGGGGCCGCAGCTGGAGAAGCATCACGCGAGCATCGAGATGATTCGTGAGCGATCGAAGCTCGAGCGGGGAACGATCACCTTCGACATCACCGATCAGCCGACGGAGGGGTACAGCAAATTCATTCCGTACTACCTGATGCCGGAGGCGAACTATGTGGTGGGGCTGAGCAAGTCGAGCTTCCGGGTGAAGATCAGCGTGGGCACGAATCCGTGGACGAAGCTAATGCCGGCGGATCTGGTGAATATCGCCGCGATCTGTGAGCGCTACGGCGGTGGCGGACATGCGCGCGTGGGCGCGATCAGCTTTGCTCCGGATAAGGAAGAGGATGCGCGCAAGGCGGCGGCAGTGATTGCGGAAGAGTTGAAAAAATCACCGCTGTAAGTTCATAACAATAAAAATGCGCTGCTCTTGAGCAGCGCATTTTATTGTTCAGGATGTTAGGGTTTCAGCTTCGCGAATGGCGAGAGCTTCGAGATGTCGTTGAAGATCACGAAGGCGGCGAAGAGGATCAGTACGACAAAGGCTGCCTGGTAGATGCGTTCCTTCCAGACCTGATCGACATCGCGGCGGATGATGGACTCGACCAGAAGGAAGAGGATCATGCCGCCATCGAGGATGGGGAAGGGCAGCAGGTTGAAGATGCCCAGATTGAGGCTGATCGCGGCCATGAGACCGAGGAGCGTCCACCAGCCGAGCTTCACCGCGAGGCCGATCTCCTGGCCGATGCCGATGGGGCCGCTCAGGCTCTTCACGGAGACCTTGCCGCCGAACATGTGGTGCAGGACGGTGACGATCATCATGGAGTCGTGCCAGTTGTCTTTCAACGAGGAGCGCACGGCTTCGCCGAGAGGCAGTTTCTGGATGTTTTTCGGTGTAGGCAGCGGATGGAAGCCGAGGCGATACTGCTTCACGCCGTCGCCGGCGTCGGCGATCTCGGGCGTGAGATGGATGACCATCGGTGTTCCGTTACGAAGAATATCGAGCGTGGCGGGCTTGCCGTTCTGATCCTGCAGGTAAGCGAGCAGGGCAGGCACGCTGTGCAGGTTCACACCGTCCACAGCGACGATCTGATCATGCGGCTGCATGCCGGCGGCAGCGGCGGGCATGCCGGATTCCAGCTGCAGTACTTCGACGGGCGCGTTCTGATAGACGGGGATAAAGCCGAGATCGTCGGGCGCGGTGGGTTGCGAGGGATCGGCGGATTTGATGAGCAGATGAGTGTCGACGCGCTGGCCGGCGTGTACGTAGGAGAAGGGGACGGTCTGATTCGGATTGACCGCCATGCGGTCGTAGACGTCGCTCCAGACAGGATTCTCGGTGTTGTCGAAGTGGACGATGGTATCGCCGGGCTGCAGGCCCGCGGCAGCGGCTTCACTTTTGGAGATGACCCAGTCGACGGAGGCGGGGCGCGTGAGGTACTGATCCACTTCGTGGTGGCAGAGAGCGACCAGCGTCATGATGCAGAAGGCGAGGATGAAGTTGGCGATGGGCCCAGCGAGCGCGATGAGCACACGCTGCCAGCGCGGATGCGTGCTGAACTCGCCGGGATCGCCGGTGGTCTCTTCGCCAGGGTTTTCGCCGGACATCTTGACGTAGCCGCCGAAGGGCAGAAGGCTGATGCGGTAGTCGGTGTCGCCGCGCTTGAAGCCGAAGAGGCGCTTGCCGAAGCCGATGGAGAAGGTCTCCACGCGAACGCCGCAGAGCTTGGCGACGGCGAAGTGGCCGAACTCATGCACGAGCACCATGATGCCGAGAACGACGAGCAGATAGAAGGCAGTGACCCAGAAATCGGAATGAACGGCAGTGAGCAGAAGATGCATGGGCGTCGTGGTGTCCTTGGGTGCGGATCAGATGAGGCTTGCGGCAAGAAGACGGGCGTCGGCGTCGGCCTGTAGAACGGCGGCGATGGTGGCCGGATGCGCTACGGGCGTTTTGCTGAGCACGCTTTCGATTGTACGCGCGATGCCGTTGAAGCCGATGCGGCCATCGAGGAAGGCGGCGACCGCGACTTCGTCGGCAGCGTTGAGCGCGATGCAGTGCGCGCCGCCAGCTTCAGCGGCCTCGTAGGAGAGGCGCAGGCAGGGGAATCTGCCGAGGTCGGGCTGCGAGAAGTCGAGCTGGCCGAGCGTTTTCATGTCAAAGGTTAGACTCGACTCGACCCGCTCGGGATAGCTGAGGGCGTAGAGGATCGGCAGGCGCATATCGGTGACGGAGAGCTGCGCGAGGATGCTGCCGTCGATGTACTCCACCAGCGAGTGGATGGTGGACTGCGGATGCACGGTGACCTGGACGCGCGAGGCGGGGAGGTCGAAGAGGCGGCAGGCCTCGATGACCTCGAGTCCCTTATTCAGCATGGTGGCGGAGTCGATGGTGATGCGCTGACCCATGACCCAGGTGGGATGCTTGAGCGCCTGGGCGACGGTGATCTTTTCGAAGTCGGCGAGAGGCAGATTGCGGAAGGGGCCGCCGCTCGCGGTGAGCCAGATCTGCTTCACCTCTTCGGGCGAGCCACCACGCATGCACTGGTGCACGGCGTTGTGCTCACTGTCGATGGGGAGCACAACGACGTTGCGTTTGCGCGCTTCGGCGATGACAATCTCGCCGGCAGCAACGAGAGCTTCCTTGTTGGCGAGGCCGATGGTTTTGCCGGCGCAGACGGCGGCGTAGGTGGCTTCGAGTCCGGCTACGCCGACGATGGCGGAGACGACGAAATCGACCTCAGGCAGCGTAGCGACCTGAACGGTGCCTGCAGTGCCGTAGACGACCTCGGTGCCGGTGATCCCTGCGGCCTTCAGACGTGTGGTGAGATCGGCTGCGAGTTCTTCCGTGGCGACAGAGATAAGCTTCGGATGCCACTGCTCACACTGCGCGAAGGCGACGTCGAGGTTGCGGCCGGCGGCGAGCGCAGCGACGCGGTAGCGGTCAGGGTAGCTCTCGCAGATGGACAGCGTGCTGGTGCCGATGGAGCCGGTAGAGCCGAGGATAGCGATGGTCTTCAATAGATTAGAACCTGAAATATTCTTTGATTTCGAGAGCGTACCAGAGCACGGGAGCGGCGAGGAGCAGGGCGTCGATGCGGTCGAGCATGCCACCGTGGCCGGGGAGCATGTTGCCGGAGTCCTTGACGCTGGAGCCGCGTTTGACGGCAGACTCGACGAGGTCGCCGATCTGCGCAGCGATGTTGACGAGGACAGCGAGCAGGGCAAGCTGGCCGACGGGCTGGATGAAGCTCAGCACGGTGTTGCCGCTGTAGGAGTTGAACGCGTTGCCGCCGAAGACGAGCGCCATGCCGAAGAAGACGCTGCCGGCGACGGAGGCGATGGCGCCCTCCCAGGTCTTGTTGGGGCTGAGCCTGGGTGCGAGTTTGTGTTTGCCAAAGGCCTTGCCGATGTAGAGGGCGGCGATATCTCCGCTCCAGACGACGACGAAGAGAAAGAGCACCAGTGCGGGGCCACGGGCGCTGGAGAGCTGCGGAAGCAGAACGAGGGGATAGACGACCCAGAGGAGACCGAAGATGCTGTAGGCTGCGTCGGGCAGAACCTGCTCAGGCGGCGCGGAGAAGGCGGCCCAGCCGAGGAGCGCGATCGAGAGAATGGTGACGATGGTGAAGTGTTGTGGCGGCGGCAGGATGAAGAGCAGGGCGGCCGCGGGGAGGATGAACCAGACGGGAATGCTGGCACCGCGTTTATTGGCCAGGCCAACGTACTCATAGAGCGCAAGACCGGCGACGAGCGCGGCGGCGATGGTCATGAACCAGAGCGGCGCCTTGAAGAGGATGAGGACGACGGCGGTGATGAGAACGATAGCGGTCAGGATGCGTTGCATGGGCTTCCATAAGGATACCGGAAGGCGCATTTCGCTGCCCCTGATACCGGCCGATACGCGTTACTCCATCACGCAACCACCGGATCGTGGTGAGACAGGGCGGCATTGTCCGCGAGACCAATTCGTCCCTGATTTGCGCGGCTGGTGAGGAACTCGGCGAATATCCAGCATGCTCCTATCGCAGTCAGATTGTAGACAGCCGCACCCCATGTGGCCTGATTGTGCAAACGGAAGAAGATAGGAGGTATTTCCACAAAACCTTCAAAGAGCAGCAACATCAACGCAAGAAGTCTTGCAGCCAGAACATCCATGATTCCGGAGCAGATGGCGCATCCTGCCAGGAAGAATGCGATTCCGGTCAGCGCCGCCCAAAAATATCCAAACGACATCCAGTGCGGGACGATGCTCGCGAAGACGCGAAGGCCGATGAGGTGAAATATGCCGAAGAGGACAGGAGGCAATCCCAGCATCCAACGTGCGGCGACAGCTGCTCTCTTTTGCAGCGGGGAATCTGGTGAGGCTGTGGAGGCATAAAGGATCGCTGCCGGAGCGACCAGCATTATTTGTTGAGCGAGACCGAACGCGGCACCGAATAAGACGTCGATGCGCCAGCCAAGCGTATGAACTCCGGCATAGTACCGAAACAGCCACAGTGCCGCAAAGGTCAAGTAAGCGATGGCAGATGCTGCTGCGCCGATCCTTTCGCTGCGCCGCCACAAGAGTGCAAGACCCGCTGCAATCAGCCAGACGCCCGCGACCCAGGCCAGTATGTGTTGTGCAGGAAGACTTATACCCAGAGATTTGCTGGGCTGATGCGAGGGATCGAATGCACCCCAGGCGATATCCAAAATGCCCGTGAGAATAGTGCCCAGGCCATAGAACCAAACTCCAACTTTCATCTGTCGATCTCCTATGAACTGCTTAATCAGAAGCCAGACCACAGTGACGATATATGTGGTCTCGATTTCAATATGTGTTTTCGATTTCAATGGATGTTCTCGAATGCAGACCTGATACTATGGCCGCAGTGGTTCATCGAAAAGAGCCATTTTCTCAAAGTTTATTGGACCATTTGGGATGCCAAAAACTATTAGCTCATTCGAGCTCACTCTTAAAAGCCGGTCGCGCCATCAGACCCTGACCAACTGGTTGTATGGCGAACTGCGCTCTGTCATTCTTGATGGCCGGCTTGCGCCGGGTACGAGGCTGCCATCGTCCAGAGATTTTGCCAGCCAGTATGAACTCTCCCGGGGCACTGTCGTTAGCGTTCTGGAGCGTTTGCAAGCCGAAGGATATGTCACCTCGCGTATTGGATTCGGTACGGTGGTCAATCGTGTGGAAGCGCCTCGATCAGCCCGCCGGGCAACCACGACACCGGCCTACATTCGTCGCGTAATTTCGACCTATAAACCGCCGCAATCCTGGATCGATCAGGCTTTTGCTGGAGGAATTCGACCCTTTCGGATCGGGGCTCCGGCCATCAACGAATTTCCATCCGAAGTCTGGGGACGGATTGCCGCAGACCGGGCACGTAATTTCAGGCCATGGTTGAAGGAAGAGTCCGATCGGCGCGGATATCGGCCATTGCGCGATGCAATCGCTGAGTATTTGCGTACATCACGTGGAGTGCGATGCACTGCGGAGCAGATCGTCATCGTCTCCGGAATACAACAGGCGCTCGACCTTCTGGCACGGTTGCTCTTGAAAAAGGGCGATCCGATATGGATGGAGGATCCCGGATACTTCGGAGTCAGGGTCGCGTTTGAGAATGCCGAAGCCAGAATTATCGCTGTGCCGGTGAATGACGAAGGGCTGTCTGTTTCCGCTGGAATTAAGCTTTGTCCGGATGCGAAGGGAGCCTATGTCACGCCGGCTCACCAATTTCCGCTGGGGGCAACGATGTCTCTGGAACGGCGGATGGCTCTTCTTAGCTGGGCCGCAGGCGCCGGCGCTTTTGTTATCGAAGATGACTATGACAGTGAATACAGGTTTGAGGGGCCGCCTGTGCCTGCCTTGCAAAGCCTCGATCATCACGCAAGCGTGATCTTTATCGGATCGTTCAGCAAGACGCTATTCCCAGCCTTGCGTGTGGGCTACGTGGTACTACCTGCGCCGTTAGTCGATCCGTTCCTGGGTTTTCGCTATCGAACCGATTTCCGGAATTCATCCTTTGACCAGGCTGTGCTTTGCGACTTCATCGTCGATGGGCACATGGCTCGTCATCTGCGGAGAATGCGAAATCTGTATGCAGAGCGCCTCACCATACTCATGGATGGAGCCAGGCAGCATCTGGGTGGGCTGCTTGAGATCTCCAACGTCAGGGCCGGTCTCTACACGATTGGGTATCTCAAGAATGGAATGTCTTCACGCCGGGCGGAAGAACTGGCAGCGGCTAAGGGAGTGGAGGTTCTCGCCGTCGATCGATGCACTTTGAGGGGGCCTGATCCGAAGGCGTTGCTCCTTGGCTTTGGAGGGTTCGACGAGTCTGCGATACGGCAAGGACTCATTCGACTCGCAAGGGCATTGAGCTAGCAGAGCTGAATGACAACATGATGTTGTGGCGTCTCAAGGCAGGAGTTCAGCGCAGGGCGGGAGTAGCTTCGTCCGCGAGCTTCTCGTCAGTGAAGCTTTCGCCGAGGCCGCCGAAGCGGCGTTCGCGCTGCTGGTAATTCTGGATGGCTTCGAGCAGGTGCAGGCCGCGAAAGTCGGGCCATAGACGATCGGTGACGAAGATCTCGGAGTAGGCGATCTGCCAGAGCAGGAAGTTGGAGATGCGTTGCTCGCCGCTGGTGCGAATGATGAGGTCGGGGTCCGGCATATGCGCGGTGTAGAGACCGGCGCTGATGTCGCACTCGTCGAGATTGGCGAGGAGATCTTCAAGGCTGCGGCCGGTCTGCTTCGCTTCTGCTATGAGCCTGTGCACTACGGTGCGGGTGGAGTCCACGATCTCGGAGCGGGAGCCGTAGTTCAGTGCGAGTGTGAGCGTGGTGCCGGTGTTGTGCGCGGTCTCGG
>Ga0206925_1141_pt1 | contig 13974 bp, 10 predicted proteins | sample Alteio_BWOrgHeat_62_FD_152944 | JGI IMG/M metagenome (GOLD analysis project Ga0206925, IMG submission 152944) | Enriched cells from forest soil in Barre Woods Harvard Forest LTER site, Petersham, Massachusetts, United States -... | ecosystem: Environmental > Terrestrial > Soil > Temperate forest >...
GAGATACTTGATCTTGCCGGCCTGGACGAGCTCGGCCATGGCGCCGACGGTGTCTTCGATCGGGGTTTCGGGATCGACGCGGTGCTGATAGTAGAGATCGATGTAGTCAAGGCCGAGGCGTTGAAGGGAGGCATCGACGGCCTGCTTTACGTAGTCGGGTTTGCCGGAGACGCCCCAGAAGTTGGGATTGGATTTATCGCGGAGGTTGGCGAACTTGGTGGCGAGGAAGACCTCGTCGCGGCGGGCTTTGATGGTTTGGCCGACGAGGACCTCGTTGTCGCCGAAGCCGTAGACGTCGGCGGTGTCGAGGAAGTTGATGCCGAGATCGAGTGCGCGGTGAATGGTGGCGGCGGACTCTTCGTCATTGCGCTCGCCGTAGAACTCACTCATGCCCATGCAGCCGAGTCCCTCGCGGGAGACGATTGCGCCTTGTGTGCCTAGTTTTACCTTTTCCATATTGGTTTAGACGTTGAAAATGGCTGCGGAGTCGCATGAAGTTGGGGTGGAGAGGAAAGCCTGCCTCAGCGGCTGAAGCGGCTCTTCAAACTGCCATTTACGGCACGGCTGAAGCTGTGTCCTTAAGCAAGACAGGAGAATCAAGGCACGGCAGTGCGATGGTGAGGAAGCCTGTGGCTAACGAGAGCGTGATGACATGGGGTGAGAAAGTCTTTGGCTCCTGAAGCCAGACCAACATCAGCTGGATTCTTCGCCTGCGGCTCTGAATGACGGGTTTGGGAGTTACAGCCATCCGCAGATGAGGTGGCCGACGTTGCCGCGGACGGCCAGGGAGTCTTGGCGGTTGGCGAAGTAGCGGGCGGTGAGTTCGGTGGGGCCGAGGTCTTCGATGGTCTGGTAGCCGGCGGTGGTAAGTTCGGCGGCGATCTGTTCGGGGGTAAAGAAGAGCTGGAAGGGCTCGCCGGCGCGGCGGACGCGCGCGGAGATGTAGTCGAAGATCATCTTGCCCGTGAAGGAGAGCGACTCGCGGGGGAGGCCGTAGTCGAAGGCGAGGCCGGAGCCTTTGGGGAGCGTGGCGGTGAAGGCGAGGGTGCTGCGGAAGCCTTCGAGAGTGAGGTAGGGCACGACGCCGAGCCAGCTGAAGAAGGTTTTTTGCGTGGGGTCGAAGCCGGCGGCTTCGAGGCCGTGGGCGAGGGTGTCGGATTCGAAGTCTACCGGGGCGTAAGTAAGGTTGGGCGGATGAATGGGGAGGCCTGCCTGGGTGAGCATCTCGTGCTTCCATGTCTGCGTGGCAGGAAAGTCGACCTCGAAGACGCGCAGGTGCGAGAAGGGGTTGCGGTGGGCGAAGGTGTCTAATCCGGCGCCGAGCACGACGTATTGCGTGGCGCTATTTTTTACGGCTTCGGCGAGATGGTCTTCGGCGAAGCGCGAGCGGCCGGCCATGAAGGCGCGCATGGCGACGGCCATCGGCATGGCCTGGGTGGTGGGGTCGTTGCGGAGTTTGTCGCAGCGTTCTTCGCCCATGATGGCGAGCGCGATGGGGTCGTCAAGCACGAGGGGACGGTCGTAGATCTGATGGGCGGCGCGGCGCATGGCCACGCGCATGGCGGTGATGGAGGGTGTCCCGTGCTGCATGATTTCTATTATCGCGAAGTTCGCGTTGCATAAAATAGAGGGATGGACAGCACAGCGTTATCGGCGGAAGAGCTCATTCTGTGGAACGATGCCACGGCGCGGATGTGGCATACGTTTCTGTCGGCCAATCCTGCTGCGCTGGCGGTGGCGTGCGATATCTACAAGGCGAAGACGGTGGGTGAGCTGCTGCAGCACATCGTCGCGGTGGAGCTTCGCTATGCGGAGCGGCTCGCCGGACTGCCGGTGAGCGAGTATGCGTCGGTGCCGTTCGGTACGGCGGATGAGATTCTGGCGACGCATGAGAAGGCGATTGCGATCTTTCGTGGAGTGCTTACAGATAGTGCGTATGACTGGACGGAGAAGATGGAGTTTCCGACGCTGTCGGCGGGCAGCTGCCGGTCGTCGCGACGGTCGGTCTTCTTTCACGCGATGTTGCACGGGGTGCGTCACTATGCGCAGCTGAGTACGTTGGTGCGGCAAGCGGGCTTCAGTGGGAATTTGGGCGGGGATTATCTGCTGATGGATCTGGAGAAGGTGTAGTTTCCTGCCCGGTGGTTACGCGGTTGCGTCGGGTGACGCGAAGCGGAACTTCTTGTCGGCGAGGATGGTCAGCGTAACGAAGAGGATGAGCGCGATCAGCTGCGAGATCTTGAAGGCGGGTTCGGTGCCTGTCGGCGCGAGCGTATGCAGCGCGGGGATCTTCTGGAAGCTCTGCGCGATCAGGACGAAAAAGTTGAGCCAGAGGGCGATCATCGCGGTGATGACGTAGGTTCTGCGCCAGCTGTTGCTGAGGTGTTTGCTATAGCGTGCGAGGATCACGAAGAGCAGCACGGCTAAAGAGACGACTCCGAGAACGATGCCGGGTGTGACGCCGTGGATCGGGAAGAAGAAACCGGTCACGCTGGTGAGCACGGTGGTGACGACGAAGAGTGCCGTCCACCTGGGCAGGAGGCGGCCGGCAATCATGCCGAAGGCCACGATGAATCCTGAGCCGATGGCGATCAGGCTGATGATGACGTGGATCTGGGTGAAGAGGGGGGTGCTCATGCCGAGGATCATCTTCGTTGCCTTTCTTCTTGCGAATGGAACGATTCTGCGGAGGTCTTCAATGTACAGCTTTTGGGGTGGGGGACGGTAGGTAAAAATCATCCTGCGAAGGTCGCGCTACCGCGCGATGCCCACATCTCAAAGGTGAGATGTGGGCACCCGAATTTATAGGTAGATCAAATCCCTGTGGTGGGGCGCTGTGCGCATACAAATGCGGGGGGCCTTCCCTTCGGCTCACTCCGTTCGCTCAGGGCAGGCTAACGCATCGCAAAAGCGCGATGCTGCGCTCAGGATGACGACGTAAAACAACAACAACAGCAAAAGCAAGGACAAATGCGGGTTCCCTCCGCTGCGCTGCGGATGACAAGTAGTGAGGGGGTTGCTACTTCTTTGGCGTCATAAAATCTAATGCGCGGATGATGTACTGCTTCATCTCTTTGCGGGGGACGACGGCGTCGAGCATGCCGTGCTGGAGCAGGAACTCGGAGCGCTGGAAACCTTCGGGGAGCTTCTGGCGGATGGTCTGCTCGATGACGCGGGGGCCGGCAAAGCCGATCAGTGCGCCGGGTTCGGCGATGTTGAGGTCGCCGAGCATAGCGAAGCTGGCGGTGACGCCGCCGGTGGTGGGGTCGGTGAGCACGGCGATGTAGGGGATCTTTTCGTCGTCCATTTTTGCTAGGCCCGCTGAAATTTTTGCGAGCTGCATCAAGCTGGCGATGCCTTCCATCATGCGTGCGCCGCCGGAGCTGGAGACGATGATGAGCGGCTTGCGGGTGGCGAGCGAGCGGTCGACAGCGCGGGCGATGGTCTCGCCGACGACGGCACCCATGCTGCCGCCGATGAACTTGTACTCCATCACGGAGAGGACGACGTCGTGATCGCCCATGCGGCCGAGCGCGTTGATGATGGCGTCGTTGAGGCCGGTGTCCTGCTGCGCCTTTTTGAGGCGAGCCTTGTAGGGCTTGAGGTCAGTGAAGTTGAGAGGGTCGGTGGAGACGAGGTCGAGATCGACGAGCTCGTAGCCTTCATCGAGCAGCATATCGATACGCTGGCGTGCGCCGATGCGGAAGTGCTTGCCGCACTTGGGGCAGACGTTGTCGTTGGCTTCGAGGTCGGCCTTGAAGATGACCTGGCGGCAGCCGTCGCACTTGATCCAGAGTCCTTCGGTGCGGACGGTCTTGGTGTCGTCGGTGACGATCTCGTTGTCTTCGCGTTTAAACCAGCTCATGCTTTCCTCTTTGCAACCCTGTCTATTGTATCGGGAACAGCCTAAGCGAGCGTAAGTGTAAGGGCTGTAACAGATGCGGGCGGGAAGGTGTGGGTCAGGATTTTGCCGGTGGGTTTTAGGGTGACTGGGGCGGTGGTGACGGTGTTGGGGTGGTCGAAGTCATTGTGGGCGTGGATGTCTTTGTGGGTAAGGACGCTTCCCTGTCCGGCAGTGATGTTCGCGCCGCGGACGGTGATGGCGGTGGTGAGGGGGCGGTCGATCTGCGGGTTGACGACGGTGAGGATGAGGGTCTTGCCGTGGAGTGAGGCGGAGCCGCTGAGGCCGGCGAGGTCGTTCCTGGCGTCGACGGTGCCGCCGGAGGCTGGGCTGCCGCCGATGGATGCGGGTGCGGCGAGCGGGTTGGGGATAGTGGCGGCCTGGAAGTTGGCGCGGACGCCGGTGCCTCCGCGGTGCGCGGCGTACATCTGGAAGACGTTGAAGACGGGCGTGGTGACGAACTGGTCGCCGCGGGCGAGCATGAGCGAGTGCAGGCAGTTGATGGTCTGTGCGACGTTGGCCATGGCGACCTTGTCGGCGTGGCGCTGGAAGATGTCGAGTGTGATGCCGGCGAGGAGAGCGTCGCGCAGGGTGAGTTGCTGCGAGAGGTTGTACTCGGGACCGATCATGGTTCCCTTGCCGTACCAGGCGCCCCACTCGTCGACGACGAGCCTGGTCTTGTGTTGCGGATCGGATTCGGCGAGAGCGGTCCAGTGGTCGGTGATGATCGTCTCCATGATGCTGCTGCGCGCGAGGAGATCGTAGAACTCGTCGTTGTTGAAGTTGATGGCGTCGCCGGAGGCGAACTTCCTGCCGGTGCCGCTGGTGTAGTAGTGCACGGAGAGTCCCCAGGGCTGATGGCCGGCGGCGTCCTTGAGGATGGAGTGCATGACGCGTCTGGTCCAGTCGACGTGATCGCCGTTGGGGCCGCAGGCGACGAGACGCAGCTCGTTTTGTGATTCATAGCGTGGCGTCCAGGCGGTGAATTTGCGGTACTCGGAGGCGTACTCTTCGGGCGTCATGTCGCCGCCGCATCCCCAGCTCTCATTGCCGACGCCCCAGTAGCGGACGTTGAATGGATCTTCAGAGCCATTCGCGGCGCGCTCTTTGGCAAGGGTGCTGCCGGAACTGACGGGGGCGTTGCAGTACTCGACCCATTGATAGAAGTCGCGGGCGGTGCCGCTGCGCACGTTGGCGGCGAGGTAGGGTTCAGCTCCTGTGGCGCGGCAGACGTGCATGAACTCGTGCGTGCCGAATTGATTGTTGTCCTGCTGTGTCCAGAAGGCGGTGCGATTGGGACGGTCTTTACCGAGTGCGTCGCGCCAGTCGTAGCTGTCGGCGAAGCAGCCGCCGGGCCAGCGGATGACGGGCGCCTGCACGGCGCGCATGCTTTCGAGGAATTTGCGGCGAATACCTTTGTCGTTCGCGACGTGCGAGTCTTCGCCGACCCAGACGCCGTCGTAGATGACGCCGCCGAGCTGTTCGAGGAAGTGGCTGTAGAGTTCGGGTGCAATGGGTGCGATGGTCTCGCCGGGGAGGATGTCGATGGTGGCATCGGTTGTGGCTGCAGAGAGCGGCGCGGAGCGGAGTGCGAGAGTGGCAGCGGCGAGAGCGGAGGTGGAGAGAAAGCTGCGGCGCGAGAGGGTCATGGATGTTCCCCAGAGGGAGAGATTTCTATACGGGGAACGATACGCGATGGGAGGGAGGATGAGCGAGTGGATTGAGGTACGAATACCTCAGGGGCTAAAGCCCGGTTCTGTAGCGAGTTTGAATGTGCGGGCTAAAGCCCGCACCCACCCAAAGACAAGTGCGGGTGCGAAGCAAATGCAGAGGTATGGCGCTTCGCGCATACAAATACGGGGTTCCTTCGGCTCCGCTCATGACAGGCTCTTCGATTGCGCTCAGGGTCAGGATGATGACGTAGAACAAACAATCGCCAAAGCAGGTCCCTCCGCTACGCATCGCAAAGAGCGCAATGCTCCGCTCAGGATGACGGCATTTAAAAATATGGCGAGCGTTGGACTTTAGTGGCCGGAGTGGTAGGGGTGGCCGGCGAGGATGGTGCAGGCGCGGTAGATCTGTTCGGCGAGGACGACGCGGGCGAGCTCGTGAGGCAGGGTCATCTGGCCGAGGGAGAGAAGGAGCTGCGCTTTGGCGCGGGAGTCTTTGGACCAGCCATCCGCGGGGCCGATGGCGAAGAGAATCTGTTGAGTGCCGTTGTCGCGGAGCTTGCCGAGATGGGCGGCGAAGGCTTCGGAGGGGAACTGTTTGCCGGTGGAGTCGAGCAGGATGATGTGGATGGGTGTGCGGGCGGAGCTCTTGTCGGTGAAGGCGAAGAGCTCAGATTCGGAGGCGAAGAAGCGCGTCTCGCAGGGGTAGTAACGCGCGGTACGTTCAACGAAGTCGGCGAGCAGCGTGTCGAGCTCACTCTTCTTGGCGCGGGAGCGTTGCGGGCTGATGGCGGTGAGAAGAATCTTCATAGAGGTTCAAGCCAAAGGGACGAGCTGAGCTCGTCCCTTTGGTGATGACTGAGTTCCCTGCTTATTTCTTTTTCTTTGCAGCTTTCTTGATGGCCTTCTTTGCGGGCGCTTTTTTGGCGACAGCTTTTTTCTTTGTGACGGCTTTCTTCGCAAGAGTCTTTTTGACTGCGGTCTTCTTCACCAGCTTCTTCGGTGCGGGTTTCTTCGCGGCTACTTTTTTCGCGATAGCTTTCTTGATCGGCTTCTTGGCAACGACTTTCTTCGCTGCGACCTTCTTCACGATCTTCTTCGCGGCAACTTTCTTTGGTGCTGCCTTCTTTACTGCTTTCTTTGCAGCGACCTTCTTCGGCGCGGTCTTTTTGGCGACGGCTTTCTTGACTGGCTTCTTGGCGACAGCCTTCTTCGCCGGTGCTGGTGCTGCTTTTTTCGCAACAGCTTTCTTTGCGGGAGCCTTCACGGCCTTCTTCTTTGCAGGCGCTTTCTTTACGACAGCCGGAGCGACGGAGAGGATGCTCTTCGGCTCGATGGGTGCGCTGGAGGCGAAGTGGGTTTCAAGTTCGGGTACGGGGGTGGTGGCCGAGACCTCATCGGATGTGTCGGTGGGTACGGGCTTCGAAACGCGCGCGGCCTTCACGCGGTTGTTGAGCTCGGCGTCGAGGTCGCTCATGCTGACGAGCGTGGCGGATTTGCGCAGGCGCTCGAGGCCGTAGTACTCGCGCTTTTCGGGCGAGAAGATGTGCACGACGAAGTCGACGTAGTCCATCAGGATCCACTCACCCTGGCGACGGCCTTCGATCGAGTTGGCGTACATGCCGAACTCGCTCTTCATGCGGGCTTCGATCTCATCGCCGATGGCGACGTTCTGGCGATCGTTGGTGCCGTTGCAGATGAGGAAGTAATCGGTGAGCGATGACTCGGATGGATCGAGCGCGAGGATGCGGATGTCTTCTGCTTTTTTGTCTTCAGCGGCGGCTGCGGCTGCGTAGACCTGACGTTTGATTTCCTGAGATGGCATAGGGTGATGAACTCTCTTTCAATTGCGGACTCTTCTATCGTAATCGCTTTCGGAATACCTCAGGGGCTAAAGCCCGAATTTGAGATACGTCTGAATGTGCGGGCTAAAGCCTGCACCCACCCTAATGCGTCCGGCGAAGGTCGCCTTCGGTGAGGCCCGCCTTAGTCGCGATAAAGCTGTCGCGAAGATGGGGCACCCGGCAGAGAAACAACAGGTCCCTCTGCTTCGCATCGCAAAGAACGCGATGCTTCGATCGGGATGACAGTGTTTAGTGGGAGGTGTAGAGGTGGTGCTGGCGGATGTAGTCGCCGACGCCGGGGGCGAGGTCGGGGTCTACGTTCTGGCCGTTGCGGAGGGCTTCGCGCAGGTGGGTGGCGGAGACGTCTACGGCGATGCCTCGCAGCAGGTGCACGTGGGTGTGTTGCAGCGGAGAGAGCTTGAGCGGGGAGAGGTCTTCGAGGGCGAAGCCGGGCCGGCTGACAACGAGCCACTCGGCCAGTTCGAGCAGGAGCTCGGGCTGACGCCACTGGCGGAGATCAAGGAACGAGTCTGCGCCGACGATACAGAAGATCTTTCGCTCTGCGCCGCTTTCGATGGAGAGCTCGTGGTTGAGGCGGCTCAGGGTGTCGACGGTGTAGTTGGGGGTGCCGTCAGGGCGGGGTGCGTCGATGGTGGAGGTTTCGAAGAGGGATTCGCCGGCGATGGCGAGCTGCAGCATGGCGAGGCGGTCTTCGTACGATGCGCCAGGTGCGGTGCTCTTGAGAGGTTGTTTGCCGGTGGGAGCGAAGAGGACTTTGTCGAGAGAGAAGCGTTCTGCCGCCGCGCGCGCGATGGCGATGTGGCCGCGGTGGGGCGGGTCAAATGTGCCGCCAAAGAAGGCGATCCGCACGGCTAGACGACTGCCTTTTTTTGCTTCTTGACGGTCTTCTTTTTTGCGCCGCTCTTGGGTGGAGCAGCGTTGAGGTGGGCGGAGCGTTTCTTGGTCACTGGCTCGGGCCGGGCGAGTTTGCCGGAGGCGGGAGGGGCTACCTTCTTTATCTTGCGGACAGGAGCGGGCTCGGGAACGGTGCCGGGGCGCAGCTTGCGGATCTGGCGGCCGATCTCGAACTTGAAGTCTTCAATTCCCTCTCCGGTGACGGCAGAGAGCGCGTAGAACGGCAGCTTCTTGCGCTTGGCCATGGCGGTGAGCTTTTTGAGCTTGTCCGGGTTGGCGATTTCGATTTTGGAGGCGACGACGATGACGGGCTTCTTTTCGATACCGTGGCCGAAGCCTTCGAGCTCGGCGGAGATGACCTTGAAGTCTTCGACAGGATCGGGGCGGCCGCTGGCGTCGGAGACGTCGACGAGGTGAATGACCAGGCTGGTGCGCTCAATGTGCTTGAGGAACTGCACGCCGAGGCCGGCGCCGGAGTGGGCGCCTTCGATGAGTCCGGGGAGGTCGGCGACGACGAAGGATTCTTCGTGTGGCCACTCGCCGATGGAGACGACGCCGAGCTGAGGTTCCAAAGTAGTAAATGGGTAGTCGGCGATCTTGGGCTTGGCGGCGGAGATGCGGGAGATGAGGGTGGATTTACCGGCGTTGGGGTAACCGACGAGACCCGCATCTGCAAGTAACTTCAATTCCAACTTATAGTTACGCTCTTCGCCGGGACGCCCGAGCTCGTGCTCGCGAGGGGCCTGGTGGGTGGAGGTGGCGAAGTGCTGGTTGCCGCGGCCTCCCTTGCCGCCGTGGGCGACGATGATGCGTTCGCCGACGCGGCTGAAGTCATGGATGAGTTCGCCGGTGATCTCATCATAGAGGAGGGTGCCGACGGGGACCTTGAGAATAGTGTCGACGCCTTCGCGGCCGGAGCAGTTGGAGCCTTCGCCGTGACGGCCTCTATCTGCTTTGTATTCAGGATTATAGCGGAAGTGGATCAGGGTGTTGTGCGAGAGGGACGACTCCATGAAGATGTCGCCGCCATTGCCGCCGTCGCCGCCGGATGGGCCGCCGCGGGGAACGAATTTTTCGCGGCGAAAGGCCATGCAGCCGTTACCGCCATCGCCAGCTTTAATCCGTATATGTGCTTCATCTATAAACATGTTTTGTCACGGTCTTTTCACTTCCAGTGTAACGGAAAGCAGGTTAGGATAACGACATACAGCAATCTGAACATCTTTCAGTGCGATTTGGTCTGAGGGAGTTCACGTTTTGGATCACGCAGGCAAATATGCCGCGCTCCAAATGCAGGGCGAGCGATCTTCCTGCAGCGACTACATAACGCCGCAATTTGCGGCAAGGAACGCTTCGGCGTTCCCTATTGTTTTTATAAAGTTTTGAGGAGAGCCAACAACATGTTTAAAGCTAATTTGAAGCGGTATTGCCTGTTCCTTCTGCTCTGCATGGCAGTGACGGGTATCCGCGCGAATGCACAGTCCAGCACGCAGGGTTCGATCGCCGGCACAGTGTTTGATTCGACCGGTGCGGTCGTCCCGAATGCAACGGTTTTGATCCACAATAGCGGCACGAACGCAGACATCACGCTGACAACCGATAGCAGCGGCGTCTATAAGGCTCCGCTGATCGAGCCGGGCACCTACATCGTGACGGTGAAGGCAGCGAACTTTACGCAGTACCGTGCAAGCAATGTTGTGGTGCAGGTCAGCCAGACGACGAATGTCGACCCGAAGCTTTCGGCCGGTAGCGAAGGAACAGTGGTCGAGGTTATGTCGGGCGCGCCGATCATCAGCACCGAGTCTCCGAACTTTACTTCGAACCTGAACAATCGTTCGATCCAGGACATTCCGATCAACATCCGCCGCTGGTCGGCTCTTGCTCTGACGACCCCGGGCGTGGTCTCCGATTCCAACGGCTTCGGTCTTGTTTCTGCACGCGGCATGAGCACCCTGCTGAACAACGTCATGATTGACGGTGCGGATGATAATGATGCGTACTGGTCGGAAGAGCGTGGCCGTACGCGTGAAGCGTATTCGACCTCCGAGACTGCCGTCCGTGAGTTCGCCGTAAACACTGGTGTCTATCCGGCTGAGTTCGGCCGCGCAACGGGCGCTGTGATCAACTCGGTGACCAAGAGCGGTACCAACGCACTCCATGGCCAGCTGTACTTCTACGATCGCCAGTCAAACTGGGGCGCTTATGGTCCTTCGACCACCGTTTCCCTCCCGACCTTTACCGGCAGCAACCCCTTTCCTACGGGTATTGTGAATGGCGTGCACATCAAGCCGAAGGATCTGCGCAAGATCTATGGCGGTTCGGTGGGCGGCCCGATCATCCGGGACAAGCTCTTCTTTACCTACACGTATGACCAGCACACGCGTATCAATCCGTACATCGGCCTGCCAAAGAGCCCGGGTAACTTCTTTACGCTTGCAGATGCCACGCTGACGGGCACGCAGGCTTGTAACCTGACCGGTCCGAACACAGGCCCGACCTTTGGTGCCTATACCGGCACACCGACGGCACCGACACCCGGTGCGACGAACGGCGTCGATGCGCAGGCTTGCGCACTGGCGGCACGTGAGGGAGCAGCCAACTACGCTGCTGGTGCAACTTCCTATAACGGCTATCTTCTGGGCCTGCTGAACGATCAGGGCCAGGTGGCACGTGCTGGGTATCAGGAGATCAACACACCGAAGGTCGACTGGCAGGTCAATTCACGTAACCATGTCAGCTTCCTCTATCACCGCCTGAACTGGGATGCTCCGGGTGACGTGCAGACAGGTACTTCGGGTCAGTATGGCCTGAACTCTGAAGGCAACGACTTCGTCCATCTGCAGTATGGCGTGGCCAAGTTGACGACGCTCATTACCTCCAGCATCTCGAACGAGGTTTTCTACCAGTACAGCCGCGAGCTGCTGGCCGAGACGCAGCAGGCTTACAGCGCCTTTGAATCAGCGAACTTCACCTCCCCGACGGGCAATGTGCCGTTCCTGCCGAACGTGGGTACATCCACGAACGGCATCAACCTCGGCGCACCCTACTATGCATTCCGTCTTGCACTTCCGGACGAGCGCAAGTGGGAGGTTGGCGACACGATCTACTGGAGCAAGGGCAACCACTCGTTCAAGTTTGGCGGCGATGTGCTGCATAACTGGGACAAGACCAATGCCCTCTCCGGCGCACAGACCCTGGGAGGCGCAAGCTTAACCTCTGCAGGAAACGGTGCGTACTACTATCCTGTTCTCGGCAATCTCTTTGCCGACCTTAACAGCAAGGGCCACGCGGGCACCTGTAGCGCGACCGGTGTTGGAAGCGTTGTAGGCACTTCGCCTTGCTATGCCAGCTATGTGCAGGCATTTGGCAATGCAAGCTTCTTTATCACCACGCTGGACTGGTCCGTGTTTGCGCAGGACAACTGGAAGGTTACGCCTCGCCTGACGCTGGAGCTTGGTCTCCGTTACGATTATCAGCGTCTGCCTGCTGAGACTGCTGCACTGGTCAACCCGGCGATTCCTCAGACCACAAACCAGCCGAGCGATAAGAACAACATCGGTCCGCGCATCGGTTTTGCGTATGACGTCTTCGGTTCGGGCAAGACTGTTCTGCACGGCGGCTACGGTCTCTACTATGGCCGTGTCCTCAACGGCACGCTGCTGTCTGCACGTCAGAGCAGCGGTGTGACCTCGGGCAGCCAGTTCACATTCGCGGCTGGGTTCCTACCGACAGCGGTGGGCGCTCCAACCTTCCCGAACAACCTGGCGAGTGCAGCTGCACCTGGCCTTACCCCGGGCGCGTTCTACCTGGATAAGAACCTGCAGAATCCTGAGGCGCACGAGTATGACCTCATCCTGCAGCAGGATATGGGTCATCACACCGTATTCAGCGTCAGCTACCTGGGTTCGCTGGGACGTCATCTGCCGAACTTCACAAACGTGAACCTGAACCCCGTGAACATCGCGACGGCGCAGATCACGGTTGTGGATACCACGGGTAAGAGCCCGATCAAGCCTGGTACTTACACCATTCCGCAGTACGTCAAGCCGTATGTCAATCCTGCATACTCGAACATCACAGGCGTGGTCAGCAACGTGAACCAGAGCTACAACGCTTTTGTTGCAGAGATCCAGAACCGTTCGTTCAGGATGCTGCAGTTCGACTTCAACTACACGTGGTCGCACGCACTGGACTTCGCGCAGAATGCTGCTACGAGCACGGCGACGCAGGGCTGGCAGGATCCATTCCACAATGCCCGCCAGAGCTACGGTAACTCGGACTTCAACGTACCCAATCGTTTCACGGGATACGTTCTGTTCAACTTTCCCAACTTTGCGCGTAAGGGCAGCGTAGTGTCGTATGTTGCGAACGGCTGGAGCATCAACAACAACTTCCAGATGCAGAGCGGTGTTCCGTATTCGCTCAATCTGGTTGGTGCTGTGACGACTCAGGAAGCGGTAAGCGGCGCGAACATCTTTGGTACGGGTGGTCCGGCGTGGATTCCGAACATCCTTCCGGGTGGCGGCCGCAACAAGTTCCAGCAGCCGCGCGCTATCGTGGACGACGTGCATGTTCAGAAGGGCTTCAACTTCCTGAAGAGCTATGAGCTGCAGGTCTTTGCGAACGTATTCAACGTGGCAAACCACGAGAATGCAACGCTCATGAACACGACTGGCTATCTCATCAGTGGATCCACCGCAAATACGGGCACGCTAACGTATAACGGTACTGGCGCAGCTGCGTTCGGTACGCCTTCTGCATACAACACTGAGGGCTTCCTCTACACGCAGCGTCTGATCGAGATCGGTGCGAAGTTCAACTTCTAACTGAAACAAGCAGTACCAAAATGGGCGGCAACTTCGGTTGCCGCCCATTTTCTTTTTAAGATTGCCGATTTCATCTTTCGCTCGCCTGCAAATCGCGGTACTCTGCTTTCGTTCCGAACAAATTTCTGCTGGACTGAGTTGTTGCACGAGGACATGCGCGTATTCCAGGGTCTACATCTTCTTTGGCGTCGTGGGCGCGTGTCTGTGCTGGCTGTCTGCGTGCTTTGTCTGACTTTCTTTGCGCATGCGCAGTCTGCGGTGGATGGAGCTCTGGCGGGCACGGTGGTGGACTCTTCCGGTGCGGTGATTCCCCATGCCGTGGTGCGGGTGAGCAGCAGCGCTACGGGTGCGGAGGCGAGCACGGGCAGTGATGCGCATGGCTTCTTCCGGCTGGAAGGGATCGTGCCGGGGGAGTATGCGCTGCATGTGAGTGCGCCGGGTTTTACGTTGCAGGATGCTGTCGTCACGGTGCGTGTCGGCGAAGTGTCTGTCCTGACAGTGAAGCTTGCGCCGGCGCGTGCGACGGCTTCGGTGACTGTGGGCGCGGGTGTGGAAGAGCACGCGGTCGATATGCAGAGGACCGCCTTTGCGAGCCAGGTGACGCTGCAGGAGATTGCATCGCTGCCGATCAATGGACGGCGATGGTCGACGTTTGCGCTGCTGACGCCGGGTGCGGCTCCGGATGCGCGAGGGAGGGGTTTGATCTCTTTCCGTGGTCTCGCGCCGATTCTCAATAGCAACCTGATCGATGGTGGTGATGACAACCAGGAGTTCTTCGCGGAGACTGCGCCGTCTGCGACTCGAAGTCGCGGCTCCAC
>Ga0206925_1143_pt1 | contig 13874 bp, 7 predicted proteins | sample Alteio_BWOrgHeat_62_FD_152944 | JGI IMG/M metagenome (GOLD analysis project Ga0206925, IMG submission 152944) | Enriched cells from forest soil in Barre Woods Harvard Forest LTER site, Petersham, Massachusetts, United States -... | ecosystem: Environmental > Terrestrial > Soil > Temperate forest > O...
GATATGGTGAGCATCAATTGGTTAACAATTGTGCTTGTGAGCCAAATAATGTAGGGCCGGGTAAAGATTGTACCGAAGCTGAACACCAGGCCAACAGGCGTACTACGGTTAAAGTATTAAGGTCAGACTTCCAGTCTAAAGAAGAGAAGGAAAGAAAGGATGATGACGATAAGTAAAATTTGAGAATTTGGGAATTTGAGAATAAACTAAAGCTCAAATAACCAATTACATAAAAGCGAAACAGCTGCCAGATATGGCGGCTGTTTCGCTTTTATGCCTTTTCTGTATTAGCCGGGGTTAACATTTTTATCAAAAAATAGTTCAATAACTGCATGGTTTGTAAATTAATTTGTAGATTGAACCGCTAAACTCCAGTACATTATGAAACACATCAACAAACTTATCCTTATTGCCTTTATTTTCTTTTCTAAAGCAACCTTTGGGCAAGGTATTCCCGGTTATAACAATAGTAATTATGCAGGTATTTCAGGGGTCGATCTCCAACCGGCATGTATTGCTGATATGAGATATGCATTTGATATGACATTATTTGGCTTCGGGGTTGGTGTAAATAACAATTATATTGGTGTCCAATCATCACACATATTGGATGGTTCCATCTTTAAACCAGATACCGTTCATAATTTTCAGAAATATTATATGTATGAAAATACAAGCAGCCAAACAAAATCGGTGGGGATTGACCAGTATGTCCAATTACCTTCATTTGCTATTAGTATTACTAAAAATATTTCTGTAGGATTTACTGCCAGGGAGCGTTCCTTATTTAATGTCGATCAACTTAGTGAAACCCTTGCACACTTTTCCTATACGGGTTTAAGTAATACAGACCCTGCAAACAAATCTAATTTTAACCATGTTTTTGGAGACAATGCATTCAATATTAATCAAATGTCATGGATGGAATATGGGTTTCATTATGCCCAGGTTATTATTCCCAAAGGGCCCCATTTCCTAAAAATTGGCGGTGCGGTAAAATATGAGGCTGGTATTGAGGCCGCTTATATTTATGCTTCCAAATTACAATATTCCTGGCCGAACAGTGACAGCCTGAGTTTATTCGATTCTCATTTTAATTACGGACACTCTCAAAGCTCTACAGATATTCTTAATAATATTCAAAACGGAAAATATAATTCAGCCGCTGGTATTTTGCAAACAGCAACAAATCCAGGCGCTGCATCCGTTGCCTTTGATATTGGGGCAGTATACGAATGGCGCCCGGGATATAATGATTTTACCTATGATATGGATGGCCAAACTGGTAGAGAGCGTAGGGATAAAGATAAATATAAATTGAGGGTTGGCGTATCAATTATGGATCTTGGTGGCCTTACTTTTAAAAAGTCAAATGGCAGCCGCGATTTTACAGCTGATACGATCAATTGGAACGTAAACGGAACAAGACTTCCGTCGAACCCAATACTTGGCGTTGACTCTTTGATTAAGCAGGTATTTCCACACCAGGCTAAAAATCCTTCTAATACATTTACTTTCGCTTTACCTACTGCATTTAGCGTTCAGGTTGATTATAATCTGTATAAGGATTTATACGTGAATTTTACCTCTTATACCTCTCCGGAGTTTTTGGATATTGCTAGTAAAGTTCATACGATGAGTTACTATGCTTTAACCCCTCGTTGGGATAATAAATGGTTTGGGGTTTTTGTACCTTTTGGTCTTAATTCCTACGGGCAGTTTACAATGGGTACAACCCTTAGGCTAGGCCCAATTATTGTTGGAACAAGTAATGGCCTAAGTGCGCTGGTTTCCTCAAATATGTACGGGATGGATTTTCATGTAGCGGTTAAAATCCCGATTTTATATGGTAAACCACCAAGAGACCGTGATCACGATGGTGTATCTGACAGAAAAGATAAATGCCCTGATGTAAAAGGCACCTGGGAACATCATGGTTGTCCTGATACTGATGGCGATGGCGTATATGATGATGTTGATATTTGCCCCACCGTACCAGGACCTGTAGCCAACCATGGTTGCCCTTGGCCTGATACAGATGGTGATGGCATACCAGATAACCTGGATTCTTGTCCGAAAGTAGCCGGTCCTGTTGAAAACCATGGCTGCCCATGGGGTGATGCAGATGGCGATGGCGTACCAGACAATCTTGACAGTTGTAAATTTGTGAAAGGCCCTGCTGCTAACCACGGTTGCCCTTATGGTGATGCAGATAATGACGGTATACCTGATAATCTGGATAGTTGCCCTCACGTAGCCGGTCCGGTTGAAAATCATGGTTGCCCTTGGGGTGATCAGGACGGTGATGGTGTACCTGATAATATTGACCAGTGCCCAACCGTACCAGGCCCTGCCTCAAATCATGGTTGTCCGCTTCCTACAAAAGAGCCTGAAAAAGTGGTTGAGAAGAAAGAAGAAAAGAAACCGGAAGAAGTAATACGGACTGATTTCAGCAACCTTGAATTTGAGCTTAACCGAGCTGTTATCAAACAGATTTCTTATGCTGATCTTGATGAACTTGCTAAAATCATGAAAAATCATCCGAACTTTAAACTTGAGATCAGTGGACACACAGATAATGTAGGTTCTGAAGCATCTAACCTTAAACTTTCAAAGGCAAGGGCCATGGCTGTTAGAACTGCATTGGTAACCAGAAAAGTAGCTGCATCAAGAATAAAAGTTGAGTATTTTGGCAGCAGCAAACCAATAGCGCCTAATACGACAGAAGAAGGACGCGCGAAGAACAGGCGTGTGGAACTGAAACTTATTAAATAATAGACCATTTTGCCTTTTTGGGGCAAGAACAAACCCGGTTTGAAACCTTAAAAAAGGTTTTAAGCCGGGTTTTTTAATTTCAAAAAAATAAGTTTTAATGTGAAAACATTTTATTTTACTGGGCAACCTTTTAAAATATTTATCGTCAATATAATAAAGGCAAGAATTTATTTATTTTAAGTATCACTACAGGATCTGATAAAATGTGAAATGATAAAATATACCTGCGCACGGGGTATGGTTTTCTTTTTTAAGGGCGCTAAATCAGCTTCCCTACTCTTTTTATGCATTTTTTCCGGACTTAAAGTCTATGCCCAGGTACCGCCAAATGACAATTGTTCAAATGCCGCCTTAATATTGGTTACCGGCAACGGGGCTGACACCGGGGCTTTTCATGGCGCAAAAGCAAATTTGAAAAATGCAACATTGCAGCCCGGCGAAAGTCTTGATACCCTTCAATATTATATGGGGACGGACAAGAAAACCATATGGTATAAGTTTACGATCTCGGAACACCGATGGGTAACCATCCAATTAAGACAAAATGATACTGCCATTCCTCAAAATGCTGTAGGTATGACGGTTTATAAAACGAATAATTGCCTGCCAAACCTCGGGCAAATATCCCCGGAATTGCCTGCCATAAGCCAGTTCGGCAATTCTGAAAGTACATGCCTGCCGCCTGGTACCTACCTGATACAAGTGAGCAGTAATTTATCTGCAAATGATTCAGTTTGGGTTGATATTTTGGTGCAACACGCCAGGAACTCTGCTTATGACAGGCCATTTGAAGCCTATAATTTTGGGACCATAATTTCCTCGTCATCATTGGTGTTAAATATCGGCTGCCTCAGCATTGACCAGCCATCAGAACTATGCCCGGCCCTTGGTAAAAACGATACCGACTATAATCAAACGGCCTGGATGGTTTTTAAGACCCCAACGTATTCTGATCTGTTTGGGCTTGATTTTACTGCCACAGACCTTACGGATGACAGCCTCATATTTGCTTATAATTTATATGAAGGGGATGCCAGAAGTGGCCCTCTAAAGTTGATAAGTGGCTGCAATGTGATGAAGGGTGTAAACAACAATGGCCTTTATACTTTTCCGGAGGTGTTTTATAAATGTAACGTGAAGACAAACACAGAATATACCATTCAAATATTTGCCTATAAATATAACGCCTATCCCTTAACCATTACATTATCCACCCAGGGCAAGGACACTGCCATGAGCGCCAACCCTAACAACCTGCCGTCTTCATACCAGTTGGGGGTTCTTACCAATGGTACACGCACAGTTAAAGATCAATTCGCATGCAATTCGAGAATGGTATTATACCCCTGTGGCAAGGATATGCCAAAATATTATGTTGACAGTGTAATTGATAATGGAGCAACTCATGATAATTATCTCAGGGACACCCTTGACCTGGATGCATGGTTTACTTTTACAACAACCCAGACTGGAAACATATCATTCAACACCTTGATGATTGATTGCCAGAACCTTCAAATTTCAGGACTCATTTATTGCATATTGTATTCCGGCGATATTACAAAAGATTGCAACGCGCCGGTATTAAAAAAATGGACATACGGCGGCGGCAGTTTTTCGTGTTTCCCTCCCGGCACTTATAGTTATCAGGTAGTAGCTGTATCAGACCGGCATGGCATCTATAATAATATTTGTGCAAACTATGATCTGGGCAAGCAACTGACTACCACGGTTTCATTTTATGCCAATGTTGCAGAGCCAAATGCAATTTATGATACATTTCCGAATGCTGATAACCTGGGTGATATTACTGCTACATTGGCAACCGGGGGTACTGTGCAGGTACCACTTGATTATTTTGGGAACAGGAATGTGCAGGATACCATAGCCGGTCAGGTATATGCAAACCGGATTTTGTACCGGCAGTTTTATATAAGCCAGCGCATGCAAATTGAAATAAGACAGGTACATCTTCCTACGTTTGGCAATAATCTACAAACTCAAAATATTTTATTTCAGGGCAAAGCAACTGACGGGCTAAAATCTTTGACTGCACTGCCGAAATATTTTCAGGATTCTGACGTGAATCATTTAAATATTGATGCCTATACAGTTTTTAGGTCAGGCTGTGTGGAATTGGCACCGGGATGGTATACGATGATAGATTATTATAGCCTTGGCTGTGCATCAACAAGTGTATATGGAAGCCAGCTTACCATACAAATGCTAAAGCTATGCGCGCCTCAGTACAATCACCCTTACAAAGCGTGTAAAGTAAATAGCGGCACGCCATTGGACTGGGGGCCAAACCACGGCTCAGCCACTGTGCCCGATTACAGCAAGACCTACACTTTTCCCCAGGCATGTTTTGATTGTACCATTGATACACCTTTCCCTTTTAATGCGCGGCCTTGCTATGATATGGCTGCAAAGGCGCCGCCCTACAATAGGATTGCTTATTATGTATTTTATCTTAATCGCGAATCATTTGCATATATAAATATAACGGCGCCAGTAGGATATGATGTAAGTGATGAAACTGCCTTTTATGGTGTATACCATGAAGACATTAGAAAAGACTCAAGCTTTTTGGGTGATTCTTCCAAACTTTTGAAACCGTGCAATGGTTTTGGCAATTTCTGTCGGCTTCAGCCCGGCGTTTATACGTTGGTACTATATACCAACCATATCAATGCCATAGTCCCTACTATTTACTTGGACAGAGTTGTGAATGCCAGGTTTGATAATGCAGCGAACGCTTACAATCTCGGAAATATCCCCCCCGACAATAATATCCATTATTCGCCTTATGATACTATCAGTTGCACAACAGGTGCTTACTTTAATGATCCTGAGGTAGCGACATATTATGCCAGTATAAATTCTCCTCAATATAATTTCTTTGGGGCGGGCAAAAGCACTGTACCTTATCCCACGCCATCAAATTTCAATTATGCGAGCCAAGGCAATCAGCAATATCTAAATATTTTGCGAAATCTGTGGTACACTTTTACCGCTACCAGTACAGGTAACTTGATTGTTACACTGTATCCGGGTTTTCCTAAAACCAAACGATACAATCAATGGCGGATCACGGTTTTCAAAGATTCACGCAAGGGTTCTATTCCTTTTGATACCCTTATTTCCCATAAACTTGTTGATTCCACATTGGCACAGGGGCTTATTCTTGCCAATAGAAGCGATACAGTGGGGGTGGACAGTTTTGGAAAACCAGATTGCGATACCGATAGGTATTATGTGGTACTCGATTACTATGCCTATATAAATGCACCGTACCTGAATGATGAAGTAAGAATGAGTGTAAGGTATAATGGGACCCTTTATGGGCAAAACGGTGATTACTGTACCAATGCCATCCCAATGAAACTTAATGGCCCCGGAAAGGCAAGTGGTACAGCGGTTGTAAATTGCCATACCACCGGGGAGAGTTTTGGGGAAGATGGGAGCAACCTCGCCTGCTTAGATATAGGGCAACCTTATAAAACCACCTGGTTTAAGGTGACCAATACATCTTCACAAAAAGTTGACCTTACTTTTAACCTTACCAACAATACTAATGTACCTTCAACACTTATTCGCTATCGTATATTATATGGAACATGCAGCGCTATGACACCAGGGCCATGTGTGGAAAGCGGCTATGCTTCCTTTAAGCTTGATTGTATGTCAGGTGGGGATTACTATGTGCAGGTAGTGGAGCCGGTAAGCGCTACCGGGAACATTACGGTCAATGCCATCGCGACAACCGTTGCCTACCCGGTATGCAAACCCTTTGATTTGCTTAAACCCCTTGCCAATTTCAGTTCCATAGGTGGGTGCAATGTTAAAACGGTAAAGTTTGTCAATTTATCTTCAGCTGGTGACGACATCAGGTATTTCTGGGATTTTGGAAATGGCAAAACAGATACTGCTAAACAACCTACCGTAACTTATACAAGTACAAAACAGGTTGATACATTTGAGGTAAAGCTGGTAGTGACTAATTTAACAAACAATAAGAAGGATTCATTGACCCTGCCGGTATATCTTTACAGAGACCCGGTAACTTTAACTGTAGATAAATCATCTAAAGTAATATGTGGCACAAAATTGCAACTTCATGCTACCTGCAATTATAAGAATGCAATATATAGCTGGACACCTGCCGCTGACCTTGATGATCCGTATATTGCTGATCCTGTTGCTACAATTAATAAAATTGATACATTTATTATAACCGCAAAACTTACAAACTGTGTTGTGACAGATACGATAATTGTAGCCATTTATCCCCATGTGCAAGTAAACAATAATTACGGCTTATGTGCCACCAACCAGGCCACACTTACAGGTCCCGGTGGCTTTAATAATTATACATGGAAAAATGGCAACCAGTATTATTATGGGCAACAAATAATTGTTACCAATCCGGGAATATATTCTTTGATAGCAGAAACAAAATCGGGTTGTTTTGGCTACGATACGACAACTATTGTAAAGTCTGGCCTGTTTAAAAGCCAGCTGCCTGCCGATACAGTAGTTTGCAAAGCTGGCTCTATCACATTATCAACAGGAGTGCCTGCTGGCCAGTTTTTGTGGAGTAATGGTGATACAACTCCAAATATAAAGGTTTCTCAATCTGGGACGTATTCAGTAATTATTCATAATGGGAACTGCTATGCAAATGATACAGTGCATGTCCAATATTCAACGCAATCTTTTAGTCTTGGAGCAGATACTACAATATGCCCAGGTTCTGTCATTGTATTAAACCCCGATATTAATGGAACAGGCTATAATTGGTCAACTGGTGCAACGACAAAACAGATTTTCGTAAGCAAGCAGGGAACCTATACCGTTGCAGTTACCATTGGCGCATGCAGCCTTACCGGGACGAAGAAAGTTTATGTATCAACCTTCCCACCATTAAGCCTCGGCAGCCCTGATACTTCATTTTGCCAGGGACTAACTGGGCTTTTAAAAATCAATAATCTTGTCCAGGCACGTTACAAATGGTCAACCGGGGATACGACAACCTATATCAAAGTAAGCAGTGCGGGGCTGTATTCCCTTGATGTTCATATTGGCCAGTGTGATACCGTACTCAAAAAAAATGTAACTATTGTGCCATTACCATCACCTGATTTGGGGCGTGATACCCAGATATGCTATCGATTCGAAAAAATATTAGATGCAGGCCCAGGGGACAGCTATCACTGGTTCCCAACTGGTGAAACCACCCGTTGGATTTCGGTGACGCATGGCGGTACTTATGCGGTGCTGGTAACAAACGGTAGTGGATGTTATAAAATGGACACTATTATTATCGATACCGTTTGTAGCGATGCAACCATCTATGTGCCAAATAGTTTTACCCCAAATAAAAACGGGGTGAATGATTTTTTTAAGGCGGAAGGTACAGAGATAATAGCATATAATCTCCAGGTATATAACCGATGGGGAGAACTGATTTTTGAGACTAATGATATGAGCAAAGGTTGGGATGGCAAATTCAGAAACCAGGATTGCCCGATGGATGTGTATATCTGGATTGTAAACTATACGGGAGCCAGGGAAAACGCAAAGGTGCTATGGGGGAATGTGACTTTGCTGAGGTGATTATTTTTTAGAAAGGGCACTTGAATAACTTTGGTTCTTTGAAATCCGTCAAATACACTTCTTTTTCTTACCTTCGCACCGCTTTTATCAAAAAGTAATGATCCCGTAGTTCAACGGATAGAATAGAAGTTTCCTAAACTTTAGATACAGGTTCGATTCCTGTCGGGATCACAATAAAAAAGGGCTCTTGCAATTAGCAAGAGCCCTTTTTTATTGAAATTGAATTCTTTTTAATTATTCACTTTCGGTGTTTTGTTGCATGATTTGCAAGCGGTATATCCTTTTGCTTTTGCATCAGCTTCAGAATATTCTTTTACTTCACCTTTACATTTTTTGAGGCCGGCACAATTTTTATTGGTGTGGTAGGCTTTTGAAGTTTTACCGCTGCAAACATATACGTTGCCTGATTTGGTATCAGAAGCGGTTTTGGTTGTTTTTTGAGATACGTCGCCTTGTGCCATTACGGAATAGCTAACCTGAATCCCAACAAATAAGGCAACGAACAGAATGATTGCTTTCATAATTTCATAATTTTAATGGTTTGTACAAAACTAATTGTTTTTTGTGAAAATAGATGAATTGGATACTTGGTTAGAATGTGCCGTAAATTGCGGTGGTTTTTCCAAGGATAAAAACCATCAGGTAATAGCGATGAACGACCAACTAATAACGATCAACGAATAATGAGAGATTTTCTTCCTGGCGACAGGGTTTCATTTATAAACGATAAACTTACAGGTGCTGTAAAACGGATCATTGATAAAAAACAGGTTTTGCTACTGTTAGATGACGGGTTTGAGATACCTGTGAGCATGAATGAACTTGTAGTAATTGAGCGAATGGGTGGCGCGGAGAAGGAAGTAAAAAATGACAATTCCATTATTGCAGACGAAGTTGACAAAACCAATAAAATATTTTTTGGGGCTATAACTGAAGATACCGGGAAAGGGGTTTTGGTAAAAACTTACCTGATAAATACCACTCAAAGCTTACTAAAATATGCCCTATTTAATAAAACCATGGGTATAGTGATTGGTATTTGTCATGGTGAAATTGAACCTTCACGGGCGGTAAATTTGATGGAATTTATGCTGGCGGATGCGGATGACTTTAGAAATATTGTATTACAGGCTATTGCTTTTTCAGAAAAACCGGATAGCTGGTTGGCGCCTTTTGAAATAGCTTTTAAATTAAAACCTGTTTCTCTTTTAAAAGATTCTAAAATTATACCTGTAATCAAGCAAAAGGATTGCTTCTTAATCTTACTGATTATCATTCGCCTGATTTTACAAATGAACGTGTGCAAACATCTGCCGCAGATAAGACCACAAAGCCCGAATCCTTGCCTGATCTTATTGACCTGCATCTGGAAGAACTGACAGAAAATCCTAAGAAATTATTTCCACATGCGGCATTTGAACTGCAAATGAAGGTTTTTAACAATACCCTTGAAAAAGCCATTGCCCAGGATATGAAAAACATCACCTTTATCCATGGGGTAGGGGTGGGTAGATTGAAAAGTGAAATCAGGAAAGAATTGGGATTAAACCCTCATATTAAGGGTTTTGAAGATGCAGACCACAAAAAATTTGGTTACGGGGCTACCATAGTCTATCTAAAAAGCCGTTAATTTGCTCTTTAGGATTGGGAATTGAACTTTGAAAAACTTTACGCATAGAAGATGGCATCCATAGGGATAATTATAAAAAACGGCCTTACACTTACTAAAAGAATCCCTGTAGCCAGGAAAAATCCTTATAAATCTCAGGAGCGACTGTTGATCAGGCATTTGAGGAAGGCACAGTTTACAGCATTTGGACAGGAATATAATTTTTCAAAAATCCTGAAGAGTGACGATAAAGTGGCTGCCTTCCAGGAGATGGTGCCCATTCACTCATACGAATCCATTTTAAAATGGTGGCAGATGTGTCTTGAAGGTGAAAGTTCTGTTTGCTGGCCTGGGAAAGTCGATTATTTTGCGTTGAGTTCAGGTACAAGTACAGGTACGTCAAAATATATTCCGGTTACCCGAACCATGATCAAGACCATCCACAGGTCATCTGTCAAACAAATCCTTTCATTGGCCTATTGCAATCTTCCTCAGAATTTTTATGAAAAGGATATCCTGATGCTTGGTAGCAGCACCAATCTGGAATACAACGGAATATATTATGCCGGAGACCTGAGTGGTATCACCTCCAAAGACCTGCCATTTTGGTTTCAGCCTTTTTATAAACCCGGACGTGAAATAGCAAGCACCAAAAACTGGCAGGATAAACTTGACCTGATTATCAAAGAAGCGCATAAATGGGATGTGGGTGCCATAGTAGGCGTACCTGCCTGGTTCCAGATTTTGATGGAGCGGATCATAGAGTTGCATAAAGTAAAAACGATACATGATATTTGGCCCAACCTTATGGTATTTACCCACGGTGGTGTGGCTTTTGAACCCTATAAAAAAGGTTTTGAATCTTTGCTTGGCAAACCATTAATTTATCTCGAAACCTATCTCGCTTCGGAGGGCTTTATAGCTTACCAGGCCCGGCCAGAAAATGAAGGAATGCGGCTTTTGGTAAGGGGGGGCATATTCTTTGAGTTCATACCCTTTAATGATAAAAACATTGATAGCGAGGGTAATGTATTACCGAACCCTGAAGTTTTAACGCTAAATGAAGTTGAGGAAGGTGTAGAATATGTTTTATTATTAAGTACATGTTCAGGCGCCTGGAGGTATATTATTGGCGACGTAGTTAAATTTACGGATGTTGATAATTACGAAATAAAAATAACGGGTAGAACCAAACATTTTTTAAGCCTTTGCGGGGAACACTTGTCGGTTGAAAATATGAACAGAGCCATAGAATTGGTATCTGAAGAATTTAATATCCGCATTCGTGAATTTACCGTGGCAGGGATTAATATTGACAAACTATTTGGTCATCACTGGTTTATATCAGTCGAAAATGGATCGGTTGATCAAGCCCTGATGAAGGAAAGGCTTGATTTTTATCTAAAGCAAACTAATGATGATTATATCACTGAACGAAAACATGCCCTGAAGGATATTTATGTAGATTTCGTGCCCAATGAATATTTTCATGGCTGGCTAAAAGCAAATGGTAAGGAAGGTGCCCAGATTAAGTTCCCTCGTGTTCTAAAAAAGGAACAATATGAAAACTGGAAGACATATTTGAGAGATAATGCTGGTATAACTATAAATAACTAGCGCTCAATAATGTCAGAACTTTGGGACGCCGTTATTAAGGGAGCAGCAGCAGGGTTATTATTGGCCGTACTTATTGGCGGACCGGTATTTGTAGCCCTGATAAAAATAAGCCTTGAAAAAGGGTTTTTGGTGGGTTTGCTTTTTGCAGCGGGAGTTATTATTAGCGATTCCTCTTATTTTATGCTGTCTTATTTAGGGATATCACAACTGAAAGACAGTAAACTGGTGGCCCAGATTCTTGGCGCAGGTGGCGGCGCCTTTATGATAGGCTTTGGGTTAAGCCTGATCGTGAAAAAAATAAAAACTAAGAATTTAGATAATAAATTAATAGAAGAAGGATCTCGTTTTAAAACTTTATTAAGCGGGTTTCTGATCAATACCTTGAATCCGGCAGCATTATTATTCTGGATAGCTACTGTTAGTACCGTAACTGTTGAGTTTTCGAACAAAACAAGGCTTATTTTTGCTTTTTTTATAGTTTCAATGACATTTGTTTTCGGAACTGATGTTCTTAAAGCATTCCTGGCAGGGAAAGTTAAAAATATTGTGACACCCAAATTCATGCATTGGCTGAATATTGTTTCTGGAATAGTATTGATGGGTGTAGGCGTAGAGAAACTTGGCGCTGCCTCATTGAATTATTTTAATTTTCATCCGTGGGGAATTGGATTGTGAAAATGAAATTTGAAATTTGTGATTTGAACCTAACATTCCAATGATTAACATATAATGAACATTATTAAAATTTGCGTACTTTTCTTTATTAGTAGTTTCCTTCTCTCTGCATGCGGCAATAATTATGTTCCGAAACCCGCTGGATATCCCCGGATAAATTTCCCGGATAGAAGTTACCAAACCTATAATTCGGGATGCCCTTTTACATTCAGGTATCCTGTGTATGCCAATATTGCAAAGGACAGCTCGGCAGGTGCAGAGCCTTGTTTTCTGGACATGAAATTTGCGCAGTTTAATGCAACTCTTCATATAACCTATAAGGAAGTTTCGTCATTCAAAAATTTTTATGAAATGAGTGAGGATGCACGGACATTTGCCTACAAACACACGGTAAAAGCCGAGGATATTATTGACAGCCAGATGGTAAGGCCCAATAAAGTTAGCGGTATGTTTTATGATATAGAAGGAAATACCGCCAGCTCTTTACAGTTCTATGTGACAGATAGTGTGCATCATTATATACGAGCCGCTTTGTATTTTAACTCCCGCCCAAATAAAGATTCTTTAGCGCCGGTGATTCGTTTTATTCATACTGATCTGGATACGATGATTCGAAGTTTGAGGTGGAGGTAGAACCAATATGATAATGTGATGATGAGGCAATGTGATAATTGGCTGACGCAAAATTTATTTGGTAAATGCTCAAAAGTTCCAAGTTTGTGCCCCAAAATTCAATATTCAAATTTTCAATCACAAATTTCCAATTTCATTCCTTCAATAAAGTTTCAATTTGCTTTTTGAGCGCCTCCATGTCGCCGTTTGCATTTGCATTCCGGATGATTCCTTTTTTGTCAACGAGAATATACCTGGGATAACCTTCAATGACGTATTTGTTGATCAAATTTTTTGACTCTTTTGATGCAAGTAAATGTACGCCCTTCCATTTTTGTTTTCGGAGGGTTGATTTCCAGTCTTTTTCAGTGCTGTTGAAACAGAGACCGACTACGGCAAAATCTTTTCCGTTTAAATCTTCCTGTAGCTTATTGGAATTGGGTATGGCCTGCATGCAAGGCACACAGCCTACTTCCCAGATATCCAGCAATACTACTTTACCTTCAAATTGAAATAAGGACATCATTGTGTTTGTTGTATCTGGTAATGTAAAACCTTGTGCTTGTTTATTTTCAAGTGATAGTACATTTTTCTCTCTGGCTTTCAGCCTTGTATAAATAGTCTCTGGATTTCTGGTATCTAAGGGTTTGATCTTTTCAAGTAATGAATCAATAAGAAATAAAGTTGTAGCTCTTTCATTAACATCACTTCCTTCAAGATGTATAGTTTTATGCCAGATTAATTCCCCAAGAGCAACGTCATGAAAAATGCCAGAATACAAACTGTCAATAATATGAGCCTGCCCTCTAATTCTTAAGATATAATAAGCTTTTGAATTAGCCTTCTTGACGTCCGGTGATAAATGTTCCCATTTTTCAAACCACAATTCCTGTGTATATTCATTTAAAAACCTGTAATAATTATAATCATTGAGCGCGAGTTCATTATGAAGATCACCAGCCTTTAC
>Ga0206925_1144_pt1 | contig 13774 bp, 12 predicted proteins | sample Alteio_BWOrgHeat_62_FD_152944 | JGI IMG/M metagenome (GOLD analysis project Ga0206925, IMG submission 152944) | Enriched cells from forest soil in Barre Woods Harvard Forest LTER site, Petersham, Massachusetts, United States -... | ecosystem: Environmental > Terrestrial > Soil > Temperate forest >...
ATAGCTCCCATCTCCAAAATCCCACAATACTGAAGTAATACTATCGTCGCTTGCGGATGTATCTTTAAAAACAACAGTTAAAGGTACACATCCGGCAATTACTGAAGGCCTGAACCCGGGCACGATCTGTTTTACATCAATTACCGATGGTTTAGTTAAAGTCTGTATGCATCCAAAGCTGTCTTTTACCACCATGGTCACATCATACTTTCCTGCCTTTTGATAAGAATGACTTATAATATCCCCGATTGAGGTATGCGTTTTATCCCCAAAATCCCAGGAAATGACATGTGCACCATTTGGTGAAGTATTCTTAAAGTTAGCTCCGCCATCAGCACAGGTTACAGTATCGGAAGTAAAACTGGGAATAAATCCATTAGATACTATAATATAACCTTGTTGAAGCAATGTATCGGTACATCCTGCCGGGCTTGTTACTACAAGTTTTACAGAAAATACACCCTTATTAAAAACATGGGTCGGTAATACAGCATAAGAAACCGAACCGTCCCCAAAATCCCAGAAATAACTGTTCCCATTTCCAGTTGATTTATTATAAAATTTCACACTCAAGGGTGCGCATCCGCTGGTTGGGATGGCATAAAAGGAGGCACCAGGGTTTACAATGTTTACCAGTTTAGTTTTGGTGGTTACTGTGGAGCAACCCGACGCATCTGTGGCAGTTAAAGTTACGGTATAACTTCCCGCTAATTTATATGTATTGGAAGGATTAGCCATTGTGCTTGTATTGCCGTCACCAAAATCCCATTGGTAAGTTACTGATGAACCTGCGGTTACTTTTGAAGTAAAATTTACATTCAATGGCGGCGCACAGCTGCTGACGGGTGAAGCTGTAAAATCAACCACCGGTGAAAAAAGTACATTGATATAATTTTTGAGAATAATAAAGTTTTTGCATCCATTTTTATCCGTTACCTGAAGTGAGACAGTATATATCCCGCTTTTGATATATTGATGTGTTGGCGGATTCTGGCTGGTGGAAGTATTGCCATCCCCAAAGTCCCATAACCAGTTTGTAATTTGCGCCGACCCTACGGTACTTCCATCAGAAAAAGTTACATTCAACGGTGAGCAACCCGTTTGTATATTTGATTTAATAATGGCAATCGGATTGGCAAAAACGGTAATGGATTTTGTGACAGAATCCTTTTTTCCATTAGCATCTGTAGCAATCAAGGTAATATTATAAACTCTTGGGCTTATATATATTGCATACGCGTCTTTTAAAAATGAAGTATTAGAATTGTCAAGCCTCCAAAACCAGGTAAGCGGTACAGTGCCCCCCGTTGTTAAATTGGTAAAGGTTTCAGATAATGGACTGCATCCTGAAGCATTTGATATTGAAAAATCTGCCTTCAACTGTGCATTAACACTGAAACCTGCTATTAGCAGGATCCAAATAATAATGAAACGCAGAAGAATTTTGTAAAGTTTTGGCATCCAAACCTTATTAAAAGTTTAAATATAGGAATTTTTATCAATTGTCATTCATAATTCTGCAAATATTTTTACAAAAACCATCTATTTACCCCACTAGGCTAATTCCAGACAAAAAACGCCTTTTTAGTTAGACGAACTAAGTTAACAAAAGGTTGCCTAAAAACAAAAAACTGAATTTCAAACACTTATGTTTTTATCTCAAGTTTAAAAATTAATGTTTATAGATTTTGAGCTGGGATTATATCATTAAATCTGATAAGCCCAAATATCAATAATTTGATTTTATTTTTGCAACTGCAAAACTCATCCTTAAACCCCGGTCTGAAATGAAGTGGCTAAAAGATTATTTTGACATGAGCCGAAAGGAAGAATCTGGCTTCATTATTCTTATCTCACTTATCATTATTCTTTTTGCGCTTCAGTTTATCTGGATTTACATTTTACCTGGAAGAAATTTAAATACAAGTGTGTCTAATCAAATTTCTAGTGGACCAGTATTTAAAAATGATAACATAATTATAAAACCTGATTCTTCAAATACAGAGAATGCTGGTCTTTTTAATTTTGACCCGAATAGCGTGGATATCTTAACCCTTGAGAAATTAGGGCTTCACAAAAATGTTATTTCCCATATTATTCACTACCGGCAAAAAGGAGGTTATTTTTATAAAATAGAAGATTTTGAAAAAATTTATGACCTTACTCAGGAGGATTTTGAAAGATTAAAGCCCTACATCTTAATAAATCACACAGCAAAGAAGATAGAAATAATTCATATAGACCTGAATAAAGCTGATTCCATGCAATTACTTACTGTAAAAGGAATTGGGCCGGTATTTTCTTCGCGGATTCTTGTTATGCGTAAACGACTGGGCTGTTTTGTCAACAAAAATCAGCTTCTTGATATTTATGGCATCGACCGGGAAAAATATGATTTCATCAAAAACCAGGTTTATATTACTAAAATTGAACCAATTAAAATCAATATCAACACTGCCAATATTGATACTTTAAAGCGAAACCCTTATATCCGTTACAAACTGGCATCTGTGATTGTTAATTTCAGGAAAGCCAACGGACCTTTCCTTACTCTAGAGGATTTAAAGAAAATTATAGCCATTGATGATAAAACCTATCTTAAATTGCTCCCTTATTTAACTGTTAAATAATCCCGCTCTATAATGAGAATACGCTCCGGATTCGTATTTTTTCTTTTAATTCTAATGGCTTCATCATTAAAAGCCAAAACATGGTATGTATCTCCAAATACCGACAATAACGGTTGGCGCCTTGAAGGCAAAGGGACATTGGATAACCCCTGGGATTTGCAAACAGCATTATCAGGTGGATTGGGTAATATTAAACCAGGCGATACAATTTATGTGCGCGACGGCAAGCCCTATTGGGGTTATTACCAAATGCTTTCAAACGGAATGCTTTGCCATGCAGCACAATTGTACCGGAGCAGCCTAAAGGGCAAAGAAGGCATGCCGGTTATTGTAAAAGCATACCCGGGGGAGCACCCTGTTTTAGACGGCGGTATAAATACTTCACGGAAAGCGCTTATTTCAGATAAACTAAGCGGAATAGCTCCTCCGGCTTGGGTGCTCGTGGTATCCGGTAGTTATACCTGGATCTGGGGCCTTGAAATTACAAACAGTTCATTGAATAGGCAGACCTATGATCTGGACACGGGAATACAACTTGCAGAAGGGGTAGAGGTGTTGGAAGCAAATAATGACAAGTTGATCAACCTCATCGTACACGATAACACCTCAAGTGGGATTGGCGCTTTTTCCAGTGCCATAAACCTTGAAATTGAAGGCTGTCTCATTTATTACAATGGCTATGTTGCACTACCTGCCAAAAACCCTAAAGCTAAAAAAGGCACTTACCGGAAAAACGGGCCTGGTATTTATAGTCAAAACCGCAATGATAGTGCCGTACATTCTTTCAAAAAGATTCTGAACAATGTTGTATTTCAGCAATTTTATAATGGAATGCAGATATATGGAAGTAGCCAGGCTTTTGTTGAAAATTATGATATCAAAGGTAATACGGTTTTCAATAACGGACTGATCAGCTATTCAGATTCGGCGAAGACTGAATTGTCAGGTGCTTATAACATACTTGTCGGGAGCCATAAAGACGGATATGACAACCGTATAAATGGCAACCAGGTTTGTTTTTTTACCAATAAGCCTGTCAAAACAAGCCTCAAAATCGGGTATAATGATAAATACAGCGCTATCCGTTGCCAGGTAGATAGTAATGATATTGTTGGAAATATAGATGCTAACCGTGATGGCGGTCCACCATTAATTATTAACAACCCTGAAAATTCCGAATTAAAATATAATAACGTAGTAGGTTATAGTACTGATATGGAGATTGTAACAAAATTGGCTCCATTTGGTAGTCATAAACAAGTTTTTGTACAAAATATAAGGTGTGATTCTAATCGCTATGTATATAAAATCAATTCTAAAAAGCCTCCTTTTTTTATCAGGTTGCTATCGCTCGATAAAATATATGGAGGTACATTTAATTTTATAAATGGCAAGGGGATGGCAGGTTCATGGCAGGATTCATTTGGCCTTGACAATCACAGTATAAATACCAATATCAGCAGCTATAGAAAAAATCCTCAATTCGCCTCAAAAATAGTTGCAACCCCTGATGCCTATGAGCCAGGCCTTGTAAAAATCATAATTTTTAACTGGGATAGTCTTCCAGAAATCAAATTAAACCTGGCCAGATATGTACCGGTTGGTAATTCATACCGGCTGGTTGACATTCAAAACTTCAAAGCTGAATCATCTCTAAAAGGCCTTTATACTGGTCAAATTATTGTAAAAATGAACAATCTTGAGGCTGCGGTCCCTACTGGACTAAAGGCTTCAAACGTTATGGTACAACCTGAACATACAGATTCCAGGTTCGGAGTTTATTGGCTGCAGTTTTTTCCGTACCAAATTGAAGCAGAAATGCAAAATGGTAATGTGAAATCAATTTTTAAAGATACAAAGAAGAACCTGGTTAATAATCCGCTATTTATGTCCTTTTCCTGGAAAAAAGATGGGATGGTTCTTGAGAAAGAAAAAGGGCCTGAATTAAACACCCCGGGTGACGGGCTTTATGAATTAATAGTGAAAGACGACAAAAACCTGGAAAAATCTGTTAGTTTTAAGGTTGCAAAGGGCCAGATTGTCAATAATTAAATATGGCTCTGTAAATATTTATTTTATTTCTTTTGCCATTTTCAAATTCTCAAATTTTCTATTTCTCAAATAATTGATACCTATCTTTGCAGCACTTTTGTAAAACTGCTATGGATTTTAACTACACTGAGAATCAGAAAATGATCGCCCAAACCATCCGGGAATTTGGCGAAAAACACATTCGGCCTTTTATCATGGAATGGGATGAAAGCCAGCATTTCCCGGTTGAAATGTTCAAAAAGCTTGGCGAAATAGGCGCTATGGGTGTTTTGATTCCTGAAGAATATGGTGGAGCTGGTCTAGGGTATTTTGAATATGTAACAGTGATTGATGAAATTTCAAAGATCGACCCATCTATAGGTTTGAGTGTAGCTGCTCATAATTCTTTATGTTCTGGCCATATCATGCAGTTTGGCAACGAAGCGCAAAAGAAGAAATACCTGCCAAAACTGGCAACGGCAGAGTGGATTGGCGCATGGGGCTTAACCGAACCCAATACCGGTAGTGATGCCATGAATATGCTGACTACAGCCGTGAAAGATGGAGATGACTGGGTGCTGAATGGCGCCAAATGCTGGATCACACATGGTATCAGCAGCAATGTAGCCGTAGTAATAGCCCGAACAGGCGAAAAAAGAGACAGCCATGGTATGACAGCTTTTGTAATTGAAAAAACGACACCTGGCTTTGCGGGAGGTCGTAAAGAAAATAAACTGGGCATGCGGGCTTCTGAAACCACAGAGCTATTGTTTGATAATTGCAGAGTACCAAACGAAAACGTACTTGGCAAAGTGGGTGATGGTTTTGTACAGTCAATGAAAGTACTGGATGGCGGCCGTATATCTATCGCTGCACTTGGCCTGGGCATTACCCGTGGGGCTTACGAAGCTGCGCTGAAATACGCACAGGAACGTCAGCAGTTTGATCAGCCGATCTCGAATTTCCAGGGAATAAGTTTTAAGCTTGCCGACATGAAAACGGAGCTTGAGGTATCAGAATTACTGATTATGCAGGCTGCAGATCTCAAAAACCGTGGTGAAAAAGTGACTTTACAATCTGCTATTGCAAAATATTATTCTTCTGAAGTAGCAGTTCGTGTTTCAACAGATGCTGTACAGATATTTGGAGGCTATGGCTATACCAAAGATTTCCCGGTTGAGAAATTCTACCGCGACTCCAAACTTTGTACCATTGGGGAAGGCACAAGCGAGATACAGAAACTGGTGATAAGCCGGGAGATACTAAAATAGTTGTTAGTTGTGGGTTGAGGTAAGTTAAAGGTTTTGCTGACGCGCAAACAAGATGGTCAAAACTCATTATTCCTGATAATCATTATCTTTCCTTTATATAATTCTGACCGACCCTCAGGGTATTGCAATTTTAGCTGGTAAAAATACACCCCTTCCGGGCAAGGTTTTTCCCTGAATTTACCATCCCAGCCCTTGTTAATATCATCAGATTTAAAAAGACATTCACCCCAGCGGTTATAAATGCTCATGGCATAAACACTCACCTCGCAATTGTCTTCAATTTTAAATGCATCATTAACACCATTTCTATTGGGCGTAAAGGTATTAGGTATAAAAAGTTGACAACCGCAGTCTTTTTCAACCACCACCACGGTATCAATATAAAATCGTCCATTTAATTGCATTATTTTCCAGTATTTCCCCGGCTTGGTTACTGAAATGCTATCCGCGTTTAAGCTGTCATTCCATGTTCCTATGGTATCAGGCCATGTCCCTTTAATTACAGTTTTAAGCCCATTACATACAAAAGCCGAATCATTTAAAATTGACACTTCTTCTATTGGCGTAACACTCACATCATCAAAATAATAATATGAATTCAAATTTCCCTGGAAATAAGATATGGCATGGGTATTATTATCACTTGAAAAATTTCCGATCGTTACATAATTTTCTCCACCCGTGGCTACATATTTGCCTGTTATTTGTATCCAGTTTGCCGTATCAATAAGCATATTAGATGCACGATTTAAAATTTGAGGTTTTGCGCCAATATGCCAGGTGATCATTGAAGAATCTATTTTAAATTTTGAAAAATAAAGGCCAATATCAGAAATAGCGGCATGATAATGCCTTACATCATCAAGATTGATGGATGAGAGGTTCACAAAAAAACTCACAAAATAGGAATGTCCGGCAACCAATGGCTGCATTAATTGTCCCTCCAGGTATTCCCTGTACTCTGAACCATCTTTTAAACACCATATCCCGCACATTCCTTTTCCTGAATGAGGCACCTGGTATCCAAAAAAAGGGTTTGTTAATGGATTTACAATAAGCGGACTACATTCGTTAAAATAGTCACTGCTACCATTGGTGGCTTCAGTCCAGAATTTACAATAGCCAATATCGCTATACTGGGTAGGGCATGAATCATGATCCTCAAAGCCTGGGTTAATGACTAAATTGGTTTGTGCAACCGATGGAATACTTTCAATCATAGTCACCAAAAGGCAAATAGCAAAAAGAATTACATTCCAATTTTTTCCGCGCAATGACATATATCCGAAGGTAGCGAATTTAATGCATATGTGATTTTGACCTTATAAATAATTAATGCTAAAAACCTTATTATTAAAAAATTATTATATTTGTCTTGCAAAATTCGATTGAATTCACATTTAAAAAACCTGATTTTATGAAAAATTCCCCATTTCTCTTATTTACAGCCGTTTTATTCTTTTTTAGTTTTACAAGTAAAGCTCAGGATGCAACCACTGAAACACCTAAAGTAGAGGCTGCCAATACAATTACTAAAGGAACACAAGTAATTGGGGGTGGTGCCAGCGGGGCTGTAGAAATTAACAAAAACTATACTAATACAGATTTTCAATTAAATCCCTTTTACGGCTATTTTGTATCAAACAGGATGCAAATAAATGCTGGAATTAGTTTAATATCATATCGATATAATCAGGCGGGAAACATAAACGGGGAAAATGCTTTTGGTTTTAGTCCTGGCATGAGTTACTATTTTTTTGTGAAAAACAGATCGGCAGTTTCCGGTTCTTGTAGCTTAGGCATTTTAAGAGAAGAAAATATTTCAGGAAATAAAGTAGAAGCTTCCGGGAATTATTTGTCGGCTCAGATTGGCATAAATTACAACTATTTTATAAGTTCTTATCTCGCATTAAATTGCAGTTTTACTTACAGCAGATATTATGGAGTTTTTGATGCAAATAGCATTTCAGTCATTCCATACGGTGTCGGACAACTATCTGTCGGTGCTTCATGGTTCCTAACCAGGGCTTGTCGTTAAGAAAATATCCATATCATCCACATTCCATCCCATCTCCCTACTTTTGCTGAAAAGCAAAAATCTTGCAGAAAGCAAAATCAAATGAGAAGTTAATTACCGTCCTTTTTTTTGGGGCAATATTTCTTATTTATCTATTATTTCCATCACATAATAACAGCGGTGATGCCTGGTCAATGGCCGCTGACGTGAAGTTTGGAAATGAATTGTTTAGCCCGCACCATTTACTATATACTGCTACAGTTTATGCTATTCAGCAGGTATTTCATGTTTTCGACATACTTTGGTTAGGCATTGCCTGCAATTCTTTTTTTGCAGTTTTCGCATTGATTGTCTTGTTTCAAATTCTTAACTTATTAGATGCAAAAAGGGTAAAAAACCTTCTTTTAACTGCTGCAGTAGCCTTCAGTTTCGGATTCTGGCGCTTTGCCACTGAAAATGAAACCTATATTATTCCCATATTTTTTTCGCTTTTGGGAAGTTTGTTTTTTATTAAGGCATATAAAGAACAGGCAACTAAATCATCCTATATACTTCTTAGCGGCCTTTTTGCAACTATTGCCTGTTTGTATCATCAGATACATATTTTCTGGTTTGCGGGATTGTTTTTTGGCTGGTTGTTTTTTGAAGAAGGCAAATACCTAAAACGCGGATTGCTGTTTGCTTCCACTTTTCTTATCGCTCCCCTATCCTATTTCCTGGTCATAATATTCTATCTGCACCAGCACCTGAACTGGTTTACAATCACGCATTTTGTTTTTCATGACTATTATATAGGTGCTGCAGGTAATCATTTTGGATTCAGGAATATTTTCCTTGGCGCTATCAATTTTATCCGGACCTTTTTCCAGGTGCATGGACAAATGGGGATCATTATTTCCAAATATCCACTTTGGTTATTACCTGGTATATTATCGCTTGGCCTTATTTTATTTGCAACGGTGCAGTTTTTCAAGGGAAAAGATTTGACAACTTTTAAAAAGTTGTCAAATCTGAATATAGTTGCCAATACTCACATGTTAATATTCGCACTTCAACTCATATTCGCCATTTACAACATCGGCAATGCAGAATTTATGGTTATGCTGCCCGCTTTGGCTGCTATTATCCTGGCTGGCACCAATATGCTACCTCAAAAAGCCATTGCCTACTTTTCCATGGCACTTTTGATCTGGAATTTCTTTTACGGCATATTTCCAAACCACTATTTTCATTTTAATGCAGATGATAAGATAACTCAATTTATTATTGACCATCCTGATGATAAGTTTGTTGTCGCAGAACCTGCTATTGTACTCAATCAATATTATTATCAAAAAGGGCATTGGCCTGCAAATACCTGGGCGGGGCCGGGTTATTATGAATTGCATGGGACAATCACGGAACTTAAAGCAAAAGTTGACAGCACCTTAAAATCTGGAAACAAAGTTTATACGGATTGTACTGGAAGGCCAGAAACGGCCAGCCGTGGTTCAATGGTTTATGGTTCATCCACTTTTTTTGATGTTTACAATATAAAAGATACTGCATCTGTCTTTAAGACCGATGCAGGGAAACATTTTGTATTTAGGGTAACAGTTAATTAAGGTATTGAACTTTTTTATTATTTTTGGAGTATTGAAATAATTATGAAAGAAGAAAGTAAAATAGTGGAATTACTCGCCGAGATGTTGAAGAAATTCGACAATCATGACGATTTGTTGAAGGAATTAATTGAAGGTCAAAAACACAACACCCAGGAAATTAAAAAATTAAATGCCAGCCAGAATAAAACAAATATATCAATTGGTGAATTGAGATTATCAAATATGCGCCTTGCAGAATCAATTGAACATTTTTTCAAAATTGAAGAACGCGTTAAAAAACTTGAATCTGCCGTTTTTAATAAGCCAGGCTAATAAAGCAACTATTTTTATATTATGATTCTATTCGCAGATATTGACGATGAAAGTAAAAAAAGGCATCTTTTTTCAGATATGCCTGGTGCTGCTGATTTACTTCATGATTTATTGACAAAGCCAGAAGATCTTTATGATAGGCTTAGTAAAAATCTATATTATGAATCGCAACGAGCAGATAAACTGCTTGAAAAACTGGATCAAATAAATCTTTAATTGAAGGATTTAAAAATACGTATACAAGATTCAAATCACTAAAAAGTGCCAAAGGTTCAATTGAAATAACCTTCAACCTTTAACTTTCAACTTTCACCCCTCCTCCAAATAACTTAATATCTCATTCACTTTTTTATCAGGAAAATACCTACATTTGCAGGCTAAAACAAAAAATATTTTTAGTTCCAGATGATTAAAGTTACCGTAAAAGAAAACGAAACCATTGACAAAGCGCTCAAACGCTTCAAGAAAAAGCTTGAAAAAACCGGCACTATTAAGGAATATCGTACCCGTCAGTATTTCGTTAAGGACTCCGTTACGAAGAGAAACGAAATAGGCAAGGCTATCTATCGCCAGCACTTTTTAGAAGATCAGGAATCGTAGGCCTTCTGCGCTATTGAGCGCAAGAAGACATTAAAAATCCCTCAATTTGATTTAGGGTTTATGCCTAACATTGATGATTTCGCGGCCTATTTACAAAATGAAAGAAGATATTCTGTGCATACTTTAACTGCCTACACCAATGATGTGGCGCAGTTTTTTACTTTTATAAGCAATCAGTACAAAACAGAGGAAGCCGCTGAGGTCAATACCCCTATGGTAAAATCATGGATATATGATTGCATGCAGCAGGAACTCAATCCCCGTTCCGTAAACCGCAAACTCAGTTCCCTTAATACTTATTATAAGTATCTCCTCCGCACCGGCACCCTCGAAAAAAACCCTTTGGCTACCATTTCTGGCATCAAAACCTCAAAAAGGCTATACCAGTGGGTGGAAGAGAAAGACATGGGCAAGCTCCTGGACTTTGAAATTTTTAAGCAGGATTTTGGAGGCAGACGCGACAAGCTCATGATCGAAATGCTATACGGCACTGGGATAAGGCGGGCTGAATTAATTGGCTTGAAAGTATCTGATGTCGATTTAAAAGGCCAAACCATAAAAGTACTTGGCAAAAGGAACAAAGAAAGGATTATTCCTATACCGGTTAGCCTTGTGCATGCCATTGATGAATATTTACAGATCAGAAAGGCGCAGGGTTTCAGCCATTCCAACCTGATTTTGACAGATTCAGGAGATGCAGTTTACCCCATGTTCGTGCAGCGATGTGTGAAAAACCACATCAGCATGGTAAGCAATATCTCCAAAACAAGCCCTCACGTGCTAAGGCATACCTATGCTACACATTTATTAAACAATGGGGCCGATATAAACGCTATCAAAGAACTTCTTGGCCATGCCAGCCTGGCGGCCACGCAAGTATATACGCATAATTCAATTGAAAGATTAAAAACTATTTACAAACAAGCCCACCCCAAAAGCTGAATATATGAGAATAAATATAGAACACAATGGCTCAGTAGTAACTGAAGACCTGAAAACACAAATTCGCACCAAAGTTGCGAAGCTTGAACATTTCTATGAAAACATCATAGATGCTATTGTTTACCTGCACGAAGAACGCGAATCAAAGGAAATTGAACTGAAACTTATCGTGAAAGACGATACGCTTTTCGTTAAAGAAACGAATGATACTTTCCTTAATGCATTGGATGACAGTATTAATGCTATGCAGATAAGGCTCAAAAAGTATAAAGATAAAACCCTTAAAAATAATTAACGGTTTTTTATCACAGAATTCACAAAAATTATTTTAAATTTGCAGTCCTTTTCAAAGGAGAGGTACGCTCTTTATATACTGATCGAATAAAATTTAAGACGCCGATGTAGCTCAGCTGGCCAGAGCTGCTGATTTGTAATCAGCGGGTCGGCGGTTCGAATCCGTCCATCGGCTCTCTTTCATAGGGGAGATACCAGAGTGGCCAAATGGGACGGACTGTAAATCCGTTGAGAGATCTTCGAAGGTTCGAATCCTTCTCTCCCCACGTTAGCCTTATCTTTTTGAATAATTTAGCCTGTCAGTTTTTTTACTGACAGGGACTTTAGAATTTGTTACTCTTAAGTCACCGCTTCCAGGTCCTGGTATTCAAAAAGATAGTTGAGCAGAAATTGTTAATACTGACTATCGGTTTAATAACCGCCAGTCTTTAAAAATAGTTTTTAATTCGGAAAAAGCGGGAGTAGCTCAGTTGGTAGAGCATCAGCCTTCCAAGCTGAGGGTCGCGAGTCCGAGTCTCGTCTCCCGCTCGTGGCAGTGAGCAGTCAACAATTATCAGTAAACAGTACTGATTTTGTTTAAAAGTAAAATTTGTTGAGCTTTAAAAGCGATACTGATGACTGCTTACCGTTAACTGTTAACTGAAAAGAAGCCGACTTAGCTCAGCTGGTAGAGTACGTCCTTGGTAAGGACGGGGTCACGGGTTCAAGTCCCGTAGTTGGCTCGAAATGATAAAATGGAATATTTGATCAGTAATAAATTTCGTATCAAAACGATAAAAGGATAAACAAGTAAAACTTAAATAATCTACTAATTATTAAATTGTCATGGCAAAAGAAAAATTTGAAAGAACGAAACCTCACGTAAACATAGGTACGATAGGTCACGTTGACCACGGTAAAACAACCTTGACTGCTGCGATTACAACCGTTCTGTCAAAAAAAGGATTCGCTTCGGTGAGGTCTTTCGACTCCATTGATAACGCTCCTGAAGAAAAAGAAAGAGGTATTACCATCAATACTGCACACGGGGAGTATCAAACAGATACCCGCCACTATGCACACGTTGACTGTCCGGGCCACGCTGACTATGTAAAAAACATGGTTACTGGTGCTGCACAGATGGACGGTGCAATCCTGGTAGTTGCTGCTACTGATGGCCCGATGCCACAAACTCGTGAGCACATCCTTCTTGCACGCCAGGTAGGTGTTCCACGTCTTGTAGTATTCATGAATAAAGTGGACATGGTGGACGATGAAGAGCTTCTTGAACTCGTTGAAATGGAGATCAGGGACCTTCTTACCTTCTACAATTTTGATGGTGACAATACCCCAATCATTAAAGGTTCAGCACTTGGTGCATTGAATGGTGAAGAAAAATGGGTTGCTACCGTTAATGAATTGATGGATGCAGTTGATACTTATATTCCAATACCACCACGTTTGATCGACCTTAAATTCGCAATGTCAGTAGAGGACGTATTCTCAATTACTGGTCGTGGTACTGTTGCTACCGGGCGTATTGAAAGAGGCGTTATCAATACAGGTGATCCAGTAGAAATCGTTGGTTTCCATGAGGAGCCTTTGAAATCTACCGTTACAGGTGTTGAAATGTTCCGTAAGATACTTGACAGAGGTGAAGCTGGTGACAACGCTGGTTTGCTTTTGCGTGGTATTGAAAAAGAAGCTATCCGTCGTGGAATGGTTGTTTGTGCACCTGGTTCTATCAAGCCACATACTGATTTCAAAGCTGAGATCTATGTATTGAAGAAAGAAGAAGGTGGCCGTCATACTCCATTCTTCAAAAACTACCGTCCGCAGTTCTATTTCCGTACCACTGACGTTACAGGTGAAATAAGCCTGCCAGAGGGTGTAGAAATGGTAATGCCGGGTGATAACGTGACAATTACTGTAAAACTGATCGCTCCTGTAGCAATGGAAAAAGGTCTTCGTTTCGCGATTCGCGAAGGTGGCCGTACCGTTGGTGCTGGTCAGGTTACAGAGATTATAAAATAAATTATAACTGTTAATGTTGAATGTTGGGCCGTAAAACCGGTCCAACATTTGGCATTTAAT
>Ga0206925_1145_pt1 | contig 13671 bp, 8 predicted proteins | sample Alteio_BWOrgHeat_62_FD_152944 | JGI IMG/M metagenome (GOLD analysis project Ga0206925, IMG submission 152944) | Enriched cells from forest soil in Barre Woods Harvard Forest LTER site, Petersham, Massachusetts, United States -... | ecosystem: Environmental > Terrestrial > Soil > Temperate forest > O...
GCAAAAATATAATGGCCCAGGGTGAATTTCTTAAAATGTTGAAAACCAATATTGGGAAGATAGATTCAAATATCAAATCAATTATATTTTATTCGGAGAACAGCAGATCACAAGTTAATAAAAATGAGTTTAACATGAATTCTCTGGTTCAAGATGTCATTGAGCAAATTGAAGCGGAGTTGAATTTAAAGGATATATGTATTAAACCAATTATTAAAGACTGCGAGAAGATATATACAGATCAAAACAGGCTGAGGGTCATTCTTTTATGCCTGTTATCTAATGCTGTTCAAAATCAGGATTTAGAAAAAGAGCATAAGAAAGTAACTATCAGCGCAAAATGTACAGAAAATGCTTTGCAATTGGAAATTGAAGATAATGGAACTGGTACTGACAAATCAATTGGAAACAGTTTTCAAAATGTTTGTTAAGCTTAATACTAATTCGGTAGGCCCGGGTCTGGGTTTATACATCGTTAAAGAAATAGTAAAAAAACTGTCCGGCTCTGTAAGTTTATCATCATTTCTTGGTCAAGGCACTAAGGTAAAGGTCATTATTCCAATTTGACAATATTTGACCTTAATACCCTAAATTTGCACCCTTAGATTTTTTGAGATATGATAAAGATTACATTTCCTGATGGCAGGGTTGACGAATTTCCAAAGGGTGTTACCGGTTTGGAGATTGCACAGAAAATAAGCCAGCGACTTGGTAAAGAAGCGCTTGGTATTGTTGTAAACGGTGAAACCCGCGACCTGACGCGCCCGATTGATACGGATGCAGATGTAAAACTTTTGATGTGGGACGATGAGGAAGGCAAAAAGGTAATGTGGCACTCTTCCGCGCACTTAATGGCCGAAGCGCTGGAAGAACTGTACCCGGGTGTAAAATTCGGGATAGGGCCGCCGGTAGCCAATGGTTATTATTACGATGTGGACCTGGGCGAGCATGAGATTACTGCCGCGGAGCTTACCATGATTGAAAAGATGATGCTTGACCTGGCCCGCAAAGACGAAAAATATGTGCGCCGTGATGTGAGTAAGGCTGATGCGATTGCCTATTTTAAAGAAAAAGGTGACGAATATAAACTGGAACTCCTGGAAGGGTTGAACGATGGTGAGATCACGTTCTATACCCAGGGTAAGTTTACCGACCTATGCCGCGGGCCACATTTGCCGGATACCAGCCAGATCAAGGCCATTAAATTGACCAATATAGCAGGTGCCTACTGGCGCGGCGATGAAAATAACAAACAGCTTACCCGTATCTATGGTGTCACCTTCCCGAAAGCGAAGTTGCTGGAAGAATACCTGGTAATGCTGGAGGAAGCCAAAAAACGCGATCACAGAAAGCTGGGTAAAGAACTTGAATTATTTACCTTTAGTGATAAAGTGGGAGGGGGCTTACCACTTTGGCTGCCGAATGGAACTATTGTGCGTGACCAACTGGAGATGTTCCTGAAAAAAGAACAGAAAATAAGGAAGTACCTTCCGGTAATGACTCCGCACATCGGTAAAAAGGACCTTTATGTTACTTCAGGGCACTATGAAAAATATGGCAAAGACTCGTTTCAGCCGATAACAACGCCTGACAGTAAGGAAGAGTATCTGCTGAAACCGATGAACTGCCCGCACCACTGCGAAATATATAAGAGCAAGCAATATTCCTACAAAGACCTCCCGATACGCCTTGCCGAGTTTGGTACAGTATATCGCTATGAGCAAAGTGGAGAATTGAACGGTTTAACCCGTGTCAGAGGCTTTACGGTTGATGATTCGCATATCTTTTGCCGGGCAGACCAGGTAAAAGAAGAGTTCCTGAATGTAATTGACCTCGTGACGCTGGTCTTTAACAAACTGGGTTTTTCTGAATTTACCGCACAGATATCCCTTCGTGACCCGGAGAATAAAACCAAGTATATTGGTACCGATGAAAACTGGGCCAAAGCCGAACGTGCCATTGTGGAAGCGGCCGAGGAAAAGGGGTTAAGGACCATTACCGAACTGGGCGAAGCCGCATTTTACGGTCCAAAACTTGACTTTATGGTGAAAGATGTACTGGGCAGAAGCTGGCAATTAGGTACTATACAAGTCGATTATAACCTTCCTGAGCGTTTCGAACTGGAGTATATAGGGGCAGACAACCAGAAACACAGGCCGGTAATGATACACCGCGCGCCATTTGGATCTATGGAAAGGTTTATGGGTATCCTGATTGAACAATGTGCCGGTGAGTTTCCTTTATGGTTGGCTCCGGAGCAGGTAAAAGTGATTCCCGTAGCCGAGAAATATATAAATTATGCACAAACTGTTTGTAATATCTTAAATAATTCCGAAATTCGCACCTCCCTAGACGACAGGAACGAAAAGATTGGTAAGAAGATAAGGGACGCCGAGATCAAAAAAGTGCCTTACATGATAATAGTGGGCGAAAAAGAAGAACTCGACGGTACCATTTCGGTGAGGAAGCACAAAGAAGGTGATCTTGGGTCTTTCGAAACGAAGGCATTTATAGAAAAACTAAAAACAGAAATAGAATCAATTTAAAAACTTTTACATATCAGAGAACCAGATAACAGATATAGCAGAGCACCGGACCCAAGATTCGCGAACCGGATAAATAGAGAGATCACCGCACACCAGATCAGGCTTGTAGGTGAAAACGTTGAGCCAGGGGTTATCAACACGGAAGACGCCCTGCGGATGGCAAATGAGATGGAACTCGACCTGGTGGAGATAACCGCACAGGGCGATATCCCAGTTTGCCGCATAGTTGATTATACGAAGTTCCTGTACGAGCAAAAGAAACGGCAAAAGGAAATGAAAGCCAAAGCTACCAAAATGGTAGTGAAGGAGATCAGGTTCGGGCCGAATACAGATGAGCATGATTTTGAGTTTAAGCTCAAACATGCCCGTAAGTTTTTAGAAGAAGGGTCGAAAGTAAAGGCCTATGTGCATTTTAAGGGCCGTACCATCATCCACAAAGAAAGGGGAGAGGTACTGCTGCTCAAGTTTGCACAGGAGCTGGAAGATGCGGGTAAGGTAGAACAACTGCCCAAACTGGAAGGAAAGAGAATGTTTATATTTATAAATCCGAAAGGAAAGAAGTCTTAAAGATTAAATAACAGAAAGATGCCAAAGCAAAAGGTAAATTCGGGCGCTAAAAAGAGATTCAAGCTTACAGCCACCGGCCTCATTAAAAGGAAACACGCTTACAAGAACCACATTCTTACCAAGAAGAGCAAAGAGCGTAAGAAAAAGCTTGTTAAGTTCGCTATATTGGACAAAACCAATGAAAGCAACGTAAAACGCTTATTGGGTTTAGGAAAATAAACGCCTAAGATTTTTTCAACAGCCGGCAACGCCTTTCTGTATGGGCCATAAGATTCCGGTTTTTTATTAATATACAGATTAAATAACAGAACTATGCCTAGAGCAACGAACAACCCCGCCAGTAAGGCCAGGAGAAAAAAGATCCTGAAACAAGCCAAAGGCTATTGGGGCAGAAGAAAAAATGTGTACACCGTAGCTAAAAACGCGGTGGAAAAAGGTATGCAATACGCATACCGCGACAGGAAGAACAAAAAACGTACCTTCAGGGCGCTATGGATCCAGAGGATTAATGCTGCAGCACGCGAGCATGGCATGAGCTATTCCAAATTTATGGGACAGATACATGCACACAACGTAGAGCTGAACCGTAAAACACTTGCAGACCTGGCTATGAACAACCCGGATGCATTTGAAGCGGTATTGAAGTCTGTAAAAAAATAAAGACTTAATTGTTAGTAGATACAGGAAAGGGAGCTTCGGCTCCCTTTTTTGCGTTTACACGGGCAGGTTTCGCGCAAAGGCATTTCACGCAAAGGGGCAAAGTTTTCACGCAAAGGCGCAAAGCCGCAAAGCTGACAAGAAACAAAAGGGCCACAAAGACACAAAGCCACTAAGCTTGAAAGCAACGAACAAACGCTGATCCGTGAGCTGTCCCCCGCTGGCGGGGGTAGGGGGTGGTGATTCCAATCAACGCACCACATCCCCATCCGTGCCTTCTTCGACTAACGCCTAATGCCTATTGCCTGAAGCCTAACTTCCTTACGCCTTCAAACCTGCCCTTTCCTCTCCCAACCATGGTTTCTATGGTTATTGGGAATCATTTTAGATTAAAATATTAATTTTCAATATTTTAATCTAAAAATAACCATACCAATAATCATGCAATAATCACGAGATCCGGGCCAATAACCATAGATTTAACATGAAAATGCTATGGTTACCTGGTTAAACCATTTTCAAAAATCTTACGGGTTCAAAAAGGCAGTTTCACGCAAAGGGCGGTAAGAAATATCTCTCGCAAAGGCGCAAAGACGCAAAGAAAGTAAGAAACATCTGTGCCGTCATTGCGGCAAGCTTTCGAGGAACGAGAAGGCGCAAGCCGCAATCCCCTCCAAGCAACACACCTCCGACCCATCCGTGCTGCCTTTACGCACGACTCACGACGCAAGACTCTGGACCGTTTCTGTCCCTGTTTTTCGAAAAAATATTTTTTTATAACACTTAATAAATTGATTATAAATATTTTAACTCAAAAATAACAGGCGCAATAACAGGCAATAACAGGAAAGATAACAGGCCAGTCATTTTTTAATCAAATATTCGACCACCAGTAAATAAAGAACGAACAGTTAATCCAAAATGGATTTAGATTCTGCAATACTACAAAAATTATACCAGAATACCAAATTTATTTGTAATTATTTCAAATAGTATTGTAAAGTGTTATTTTTTTATTTCTTTTATTTGAAAGACTTACTTTGTGAGGTTTGCCAAATTCGTTCTAAAATAATTTATCTTAGCAACCTAATTCAATAACCATGCTCCTCGACAACAAAACCAAAACTGAAGACAGTGAATATTGTAAAGTATTTGACTATCTGAGAGACTACATAGAAAATGGCAAGGTGGATTTGGTGACCGGGTTCTTTTCAATCAATGCTTTGGCCTTGTTAAATGATGAAATCAATAATCCTGAAAAGTACAGAATGATTTTGGGAAATTTGCTCCAAGATGATAATCAGCATGACAAAATTATTGATTTATTGAATGGTGATTCTGGAATAAAAAATACCCTGGCATTAAGTCAGGCTGCTCAAAAAGCTGTTGCATTTCTTCAGCAAAATAAAGTGGAAATAAAGAACATCCAAAAGAATTTTTGTCACGCCAAAACTTATATTTATAAGGATAGCGACCCCAGAAAAAATTTCTTTATTGTAGGAAGTTCCAATCTCACTGATGCCGGGCTTGGCATAAAAGATAGTAGTAATATAGAATTGAATACAGCGACAACCGGCAATGAAGCTGATTATAAAGAAATTCAAAATTGGTTTCTAAATCAATGGACTGCTGTTGCACTAGATAAAATAACCTTACCTGATAAATCAAATATTGAGGTTAAACAATATATCATTGATCTTATCAGCAACCTATTCAAAGAATATTCACCTCTCGACCTTTATTATAAAGTTTTATACGAACTATTTAAGGAGGATTTACTGCTGCTGACTGGTGATGTTGAATTTAAAAAAGAAATTGCACATCTTGAAGAAACAGATATATACAATATACTTTATCCTTATCAGCAAAAGGGTGTTATAAGCCTTATTAAAATGCTGCAGCGATATAATGGCGCGATCCTGGCAGACGCTGTTGGGCTTGGCAAGACATGGACAGCCCTGGCTGTCATGAAGTATTTTGAAATGAAAGGATACAAAGTGGTTCTCTTTTGTCCTAAAAAGCTCCGTCAAAACTGGGAACAATACCAGGATGGCGCTAATTCAAAATTTAAAAATGATGAAATAACTTATCTCGTAAGAAACCATACCGACCTTCAAGACGAAAGACTTGACAACTATGCAGATCATAAGCTTGGCTATTTGCAACGCAGGCAGAAACTTTTGGTTGTAATTGATGAAAGCCATAATCTCAGGAATGATAAATCCAACAGGTTTAAATATTTGGTTGACAAAATTTTGCTGCCTGACCATCCTAAAAGAGATGTGAAAGTGCTGCAATTATCAGCCACACCTATTAATAATAAATTGCTTGATATCAGGAATCAATTTAAGCTGATGGTAAAAGGAGGAGATCATGGATTTGACAAAACTGATCTTGAAATTGCAAGCCTTGAAAGTATTTTTAGAACAGCTCAGGCCGATTTTAATTCTTGGGCCATTCTTGACGACCGGAAAATATCGGATTTTATAGCAAAACTGCCTCAAAAGTTTTTCTCATTAACTGATGCATTAATTGTTGCCAGAACGCGAAAACTAATTGAGAGTGAATTTGGGGAAATGAATTTTCCAAAAAAAGCGATCCCGGGCAATGAATTTATCAGCACCGTAAATATTGGAAATCTAAAAAGTTTCGCCGACATTTTAGATGCGCTGAGAATAAATTTAACGGCCTACCGTCCATCTGATTATATCAAGAAAGCCAAACCTGTAAGTGTTTTGGATGATCCCAAACAACGGGAAAAATTCCTGGTAAAAATGATGTATATTCTTTTGGTCAAGCGGCTTGAGTCGAGCTGGTATTCTTTTAAAAGCACTGTAGAAACTATTTTGAATCATCATGAAAGTGCCTTGAAAAAGGTGAATGAATATCTTGAGACAAGAATAAAAACGACTATAGCATTTGAGTTGAATACTGAGGATGCAGAAGATATTGGAGATGCTGCAGCACAAATGGATGATGAAGAAGAATTGCCGGAATTTTTCCTGGGCAAAAAGCACCCGATAAACCTTGATGATATTACAGATATTGAGAAATTTAAAACCCATATCGTAAAAGATATTAAAAAACTGACTTCACTAAAAGCTAATCTTGACCAATATGTGGTGGATTTAGAAAACAAAAAAACGGATGACCCTAAAATAGAAAGGTTAATTTCACATATAGAAGAAAAACAAAATAATACGGATAACAAAAAGGTTTTGATTTTTACAGTATATAAGGATACAGCTAAATATATTTTTGACGAACTAAAAAGCAGAGGCCATACAAATCTTGCTTTTGTATCTGGTGCCCACTCCGAAACAAACGATGGTTATACCGGCAAAAAATTTGAACCCATCCTGGAGCGCTTTGCTCCTTTTACAAAACTCTACAATGAAAAGGACTGGACGGAGCTATATGAAGTACATCTTGGCAGAGAGTACATTGTTGATGATAAATGGAAAGTGTCGTATGAAGAATGGGTAAAAACTATTACAGCGCATGATCCTGCTACAGCAAAAAAGATAAATAAGCCCATTGACATATTAATAGCGACTGATTGCCTGAGCGAAGGGCAGAATTTGCAGGATTGCGACCTTGTCATTAATTATGACATACACTGGAATCCAGTAAGGCTGATACAAAGAATGGGGCGTATAGACAGGTTGGGCTCCCCAAATGCTACGGTAAAAGGAATTAATTTTTGGCCTGCAAAAGATTTCGGTGACTACCTGAATTTGAAAAGCCGGGTTGAAAACCGTATGGCCCTTATGAGTGTGGTGGGAACAGAAATGCAAGACCAACTGACGCCTGAATTTGAAAAATTGATTGAAGACAATCCGCTATTGCCCAAGCACGCAGAAAAGATGCTGGCACAAATGAAGGATACCTGGGACGATCTGGATACAGGCAATGAAACCCTTGGGTTAAATGACCTGTCATTGGAACAATTCAGGCAGGAACTATTTGAGTTCTTTAAAAAGAACGAAGAGTTTTTTAAAAAAATACCCAATGGCGTATTTACCGGTTTTAAATACAAACCCGAAAAAAAATATAAGGACCTACCCCCGGGTATAGTTGCGGTATTGGGCTATCCCAGAAAACCTGATGAACAGATGGACCATACCTACCAGGAGCTACATTTATTGTTTGAACCTATGTTATCTGGAACCAATATGGAAAACAGGGTGGTATTAAAAAACAACCATGATATATTAGGCTTTCTGAGGGCCAATAAAAACGAAGCACGCTATGTGCCAAAAGCTATAGAAAATGGCGAGGCTGGAATTTTAGAAACCCTCTCAACAGCCATTAACCAATGGATAACCGCGCAGGTACCGCATGTAGCAATGCAGCAGCTTAACGATTTATTTAAAGGGACTATCGCTCCACAAAAATTGCACTCAGATAAAAAAGTGGAGGAAAAATACCAAAGCGAAAATTTTGATTTAATAAACTGGTTTATAATTTCCAAAAAGTAATCAATATGGCGAATAATAAATCTATTATAATACAAGGTAGTATACAGTAATGAGTAAAAAAACAAATATTATTAATGTACAAGACGTTGCCATTTCCATAATAACTGAAAAGGGGAATGATTTTATATGCCTTACTGATATGGCAAAAGCCAAGGAAGGGGAAGCGCGGGCAGCAGACATTATTAAAAATTGGATAAGAAGCCGAACGACACTTGAATTTCTTGGCACCTGGGAGCAGATGTATAATCCGGATTTTAAAGTGGTCGAATTCGACCACTTTAAAATGGAAGCAGGCCTGCCAAGTTTTGTGTTAAGCCCGGGACAATGGGTAGAAAAAACCAATGCAAAGGGCTTATACGTACAATCTGGCCGCTATGGAGGCACATATGCACACAAAGACATAGCCTTTGAATTTGGTTCTGCCATCAGTGCGGTATTTAAACTGTATCTGATCAAAGAATTCCAGCGCCTGAAAGATGAAGAAAGCAGCCGCCTGAAACTGGACTGGAACCTGCAACGCACCCTTTCAAAAATAAACTACCATATACATACCGATGCTATTAAAGACAAACTCATTCCGACACAATTAACAAAGGATCAGGTAAATATAATATATGCCAGCGAGGCTGACCTTCTAAACATGGCACTTTTTGGCACCATAGCCAAAGCATGGCGGGAGGCCAACCCTAAGGCCGAAGGTAATATCCGAGATATGGCCACATTGGAGCAACTGGTAGTGCTAAGCAACCTTGAAAGCATCAATGCTGTACTCATACACCAGGGCCTCGGCCAAAGCACACGCCTGCAACAGCTTAATGGCATTGCTATTACCCAAATGAAAACATTGATCAATAACCCGGCGATAAAAAAACTAAAATAGAAATGAACTTATCCATTTTTAATACCGCCAGGCTTTTTGAGGCAGCTACTGATCTTTTCGGGCAATTAGGCATAAAGCTTAATTCTAATACTACAAGTTCATTTTCAAAAGAAATATTAGTCCCCAATCTTAAAGGCAAACCCTATTATAATGAAATTGAAAATATCTATTTCATTGGGATGATAGAGGATAGCATATTTAGCAGTCAGCTTGATATGTTTACCCAGGGATATGAACTGGAGCAGGCCCTTGCAATAGCCGATACGCGCTACGAAGGTTTGCTCCTTTTTGCCATGCAACTCAGCAAAAAGCCAACAAGGACAGAAATATCAGACCTTACCCGCGCCATTAACCGCAAAAGCGAAAAAATGCCGGTAGCGCTTTTATTAAAATATCCCGGTGAAAATGGAAGCATGATATCAATTGCCATTAGTGAACGATTTAAATACCTCCACCAATGGCGCACAGGGGAAAAGCAAGGCAAAATAATTATCCTGAAAGACATTAATACCATAAAGCCACATGCTGGGCATGAACGTATTTTACTCGATCTTGTAAAACTTAATAATGTTACAAATTACACCTTGCTGCATCAGCAATGGCTCAAGGTGCTTGATGTATCAGAACTAAACAAAAAATTCTTCAACGAGTTGGCTAACTGGTATATATGGGCGCAAGCATTAGTAAAATTTCCGAATGATAAAAAAATTGAAGAAAACAGGAATATACAAACTAACCTGATCAGGCTTATTACCCGGCTTATATTTGTTTGGTTTTTAAAAGAAAAACACCTGATTGATGAAAAGCTATTTACACCTGATTTCATTAAAAAAATAATCAAGCAATTTGACCCGGAAAGTGAGGAAACCACAAACTACTACAATGCCATATTGCAAAATCTGTTTTTTGGCACCCTTAATCAAAAAATGAATGAAAGGGAATTTGCAAAGGATGGCGGAAGCACTCTCGTCAACAAAGAGCATTTTGGGGTAAAAACGATATATCGTTATGCCAAATTATTCAATATAAGTGAAAATGAAGTAATCAATCTCTTTAAGGACATCCCGTTCTTAAATGGAGGGTTATTTGATTGTCTTGACAAAACCAATGAAGAAACTGGCAAAGTTGAATATATAGATGGTTTTAGCCGAAATTCAAAAAAATCCGCGTTAGTACCTGATGTACTGTTTTTTGGAAAAGAACGGTTTTATGATTTAAGTGATGGATACGGCTATAAAAAACAAAGAGAAAAATGCGAAGGGTTAATTGAAATTTTTAAAAGCTACAAATTTACGATTGAAGAAAATACACCTATAGAAGAAGAAATAGCGCTAGACCCGGAATTGCTTGGAAAAGTTTTTGAAAATCTATTGGCATTTTACAATCCTGAAACCGGAACAACCGCAAGAAAACAGACAGGAAGCTTCTACACGCCTCGGGAGATTGTAAACTACATGGTTGATGAAAGCATCATAGCTTACCTAAAAACAAAACTGCTTGAAGAAACGCCTGTAGCATTTATGCAAATGGGCAAAAGCCAAACAGAACTGTTCGGCAATAAGGATAGGAAAGGCCAGCTAAAAATGGAAACTGAAATAGGGCATAATAGGTGGGCTGGCAAAGAAGATAAATTGGAAGAGGAACTGCGAAGGTTGGTTAGTTATGAATCTGAAATTCCAAGCTTCCAAGAAAATGAAGTACAGGCTATCATTAAGGCAATAGACAACTGCAAAATATTAGACCCGGCCTGTGGTTCTGGCGCCTTCCCAATGGGTATATTGCATAAGCTGGTATTGATTTTGAGTAAATTAGACAAAGACAATAAGCGCTGGCAAGAGCTGCAAAAGCAAAACGCACTGAGAGATACAGAGCAAGCCTATAATATTGGGGAAAGGGAAGTACGAGATGAAAAGCTAAAAGAAATAAGTGAAACTTTTGAAAACAATGCCAGTGACTATGGTAGAAAACTGTATCTGATAGAAAACTGTATCTATGGGGTTGATATACAGCCCATCGCAGTGCAGATTGCCAAGCTCCGCTTTTTCATATCTCTTGTGGTTGACCAAAAAGAAAAACCCGGTGCTGACAATCGTGGCATAAGGCCGCTGCCAAACCTTGAAACAAAATTTGTAGCTGCTAATACCCTAATTGGGCTATCAAAACCTGAAGGTTTTGATTTTAGTAAAAATGACGAAATTAAAAAACTTGAAAATAAATTACTTTCAAACCGGCATCAATATTTTGAAGCTAAAACAAGAAAGGCAAAATTAGCTTTTCAAAAAGAAGATAAAGAGCTAAGAAATAAGGTTGCAAATGAAATTAAAAAGAATATGCAAGGTTTGAAACAAACAAAAACTTAGAAATTCAGGGCTATGAAGCCCAATTAGAGGCGTTTGCATCCTTAAAAATAAAAGAAGCTGATAGAGCCAGGTTTCAAAAAAATGCAGTTGCTCTTTTACAAAAAGTGAATCGCTTAAAAGAGATACTTGCCGTTGGAGCAGGCATGAACGAGAATGCTGATAAAATTGCCCGATTCGATTTATACGACCAGAATGCATCTGCAGGTTGGTTTGAACCGGAATGGATGTTTGGGAAAGAATTGGAAGTGGGATTTGATATTGTCATTGGAAATCCACCATATGTCGATATAAAAAGCTTACCAAAAGAAGACGTAAGATTGTATTTCAAGATTTTCAAAACAGCAGAAAACAGAATAAATTTATATGCTATTTTTATCGAACATGGAATATCTCTCTTAAATCAGAGCGGTTTACTTGTATTCATTAACCCAAATTCAATTTTAATAAATGAATCTTATACTAAAATCAGAAAGCACATTTTGGAGGGTGTTGAAAGAATTATTAAATTACCTGATTCTGTATTTGAAGCGGCAACTGTTGAGACAATAATCTTACTATCTAAAAAGAAGTCTCTTAATAAAAATATAAAAGGAGTGTATTTTGCAAATAATCAAAAGATTGATTTTGAAAATCTTATTTTTAATTCCTTTTTAAGAAGCGATTGGAAAAGTGATGAAGATTCAAGGTTTAATATATTTGGCAATCTAAAATCAGATGCTCTATTGAAAAAAATTAAAATTCAGGCAAGCACCCTTGAAACCTATTTATTAGCTTCTTTAGGTATAACACCATATGATAAATATAAAGGGCATTCTGAAGAATTGATTAGTAATAGAGAATTCCACTCTGATAAAAAATTAACAAAAGAATATGTTCCTTTAATTGCCGGTAAAAATATTCATCCATATTACATTTCAGATGATATTGAAGAATATCTTAGGTATGGCGATTGGTTAGGTGCTCCAAGAGAAATTAAATTTTTCAAGAGCCCTAAAATTATAGTCCGCCAAATTATTTCAGGAAAAGAGCTAAAGATAGTCGCCGGCTATTCAGAAAAACCGCATTATTTTACTCAGATAGGGTTTTCATTAATTTCTAAAAACAATGAAATTGGGGACTTAAAGTTTATTTTAGCATTGCTTAACTCCTCACTAATAAACTTTTATCACAGGAATAAATTTCTTGATACGGAAAAAGTGGTTTTTCAGAAAATACTGATAGCTAATTGCAAACAATTACCAATCAAAAAGGCGACTAACCAAAAACCTTTCATTGCCATTGTTGACAAAATCCTATCTGCCAAAGAAAAAGATTCTCAAGCCGATACAAGCAACTTAGAAAAGCAACTTGATAAAATGGTGTATGAACTCTATGAGCTGACTGATGAGGAGATAAAAATGGTAGAGGGGAGGGAATAAATATTACGGGCTAATGTAACCTAAAACGCACCCAGCGCGAGGGATAGTAGTGAAAAGCCCGGAGTGAGGCACGAACGAGGACTTGTAACGGATAGTCCGGCCGCAGGCGCGCCATAATATATCACTTCCGCCACCCCGCGGGGTCCTGGCGCCAGGCTTGGAGGGTGGCGAGGTCTTCCTGCTTCACAAATCCTTTGGCGATGGCGAGTTCTATCAGGGTATCGTAGTCGCAAAGGCTATAAAAGGAGATGTTGCTGTCTGCAAATGCTTTTTCTGCTTCGGCAAACCCATAGGAGAAAATGGACATGAGGCCCATGACGGGGATGCCTTCAGACATAATACTTTGCGCGGCTACCAGTGAGCTTTTGCCGGTGGATACGAGGTCTTCTATTACCACGGTTTTATGCTCGGGCAGTAGTTTGCCTTCCAGTAGTTTTTCGGTGCCATGCTCCTTTGGTTTGGAGCGGATGTATGCCATGGGGATGTCAAGCTCATCGGCAATAAGGGCGGCATGGGCTATGCCTGCGGTGGCCACACCTGCTACGGCATTGGCATCGGGATACAGGTCTTTGAGGGCATTGGCCCAGGTACTTTTGATAAAAGTACGTACCCTTGGCTCGCTTAAAATTAAGCGGTTGTCACAGTAAATAGGGGAATTCCATCCTGAGGCCCATTTAAAGGGTTGTTCGGGCCTTAAAATTACCGCTTTGATTTCTAATAAAAATTCGGCAATTTGCCTTCCTTTAATCTGATTGTATAACA